>JADEYI010000122.1_pt1 | contig 146661 bp, 175 predicted proteins | sample 8542331 | NCBI WGS metagenome assembly JADEYI01 (sample SAMN16510988, study PRJNA670497) | mine drainage metagenome | isolation source: biofilm near Copperflume 1 | place: Germany: Marsberg coppermine Kilianstollen | collected 2018-02 | reverse complement strand
TAACAGAACAGTGCACCGATGAAGATCTGGCTCGGCTCTGATAATGTGCTAACAGGAGAGTGCAGCAAACTGCACAGAATTGAACAGAGCAGTCCAACAATCCCCAACACTGCAATCCCAATACAAGCTCAATGCTATCTTTCAGACAGCTGATGTGCTGCATGACAAAGGAGGGAGCCATGACAATAGTCTATACAGGTGCACCCCTCTGCTTTGCTCAGCATGGTTTTAAGCCAACCCAGTTTCCTGCGATGCACTCCCTTGGCACTAAGGGGAGTGTGAAGTCCTTGCACTCTACTTACAGTACTGCTCTTTGGACCAGAGGGCATTGGCCAAAGAAATCTTGGTTACCCTCTTGTCTTCACTGCTCGAAATAGGCCTGAGATACAATGGCTGTCCGGCTGCAGCCAGATGCATCCAAGCCTGGCGACACGCAGGCTTGCATGATAACAAAGTACTGCCTTGCAGTTCAATTCTTAAGAAAAAAGGGGGGGCCCACCCAGGTGTCTGGCTGGTCAATGGCGAGCGAGTCGACGTTGAAGTGGTTGTCGATGATCACATAGAAGCCGTTGGCCGCCAGGTACCGCACGAAATAGAGGAAGCGCGCGTACACGTTGGTGTCCGGCAGTGCGTCATTGCACCAGCCCACCCGCTGCGGGTCGCGCGCCGGCTGCATGGGTATTGATGCCATGTCAGCATTACTGAGCATGAGTCAGCAATGACTTTAGCGCCACCATCAGCACTCCATGAAGGTTTTGCTTTACGACAATATTTGTGATTTTTTGACATGGCTGAATCCACGCATCCTTGAGCCCCTTGCAAGTGTGTGAGATTCTCATGCAGGCCACCTTCAATCTGCAACTGCAAATTGCCATTAAAGCCTTGAAATGACCACCGCCTGAGTTGTCGGTGAGGATATTCACCAGGTCAGGAGGCATGACCCCATCACTGATGTTCACCCCCGGTGGCACAACGCTCCTTTTTATCTCGTCCCAGGTGGTCGCCTGGCACTGGGCTGTGAAGGACCGCGGCTGCAGGTTGAGCAGGACCTGTGGCAGGCAAGGTGATGTCTTCATGACCTCTAGCTCCATAGACTTCGGACAAACATAATGTGCAAAATTCGATGTCTTGGAGATACCAAAGATGCTGCAGTAACTCTCGATTGCCAAAACCAAAAGTTCGATCAGCGCAATTCAGTACAATTGAGTTCTTGATCTGTAGTAGAAGAGCTGCAAGACAGAGCTGCACGGCCTCACAAATCACCTTGAACACTTTAACAGGTCCTAAAAAGAGAAAAGCACCTGGAAGGAGAAGGGCAGGCGGATGGTGTTGAAGCCCAGCAGTTTGATTCGCAGGACAACATTCTGGAAATCCTGCGTGAGGGCCGTTGGTCCCTGCCAGAGCCCGTGAACAACAGTGACTGCTGTCTCAAATCCGAACCAATTGACGCCCTTGATGGCGAGGGGCATCCCATCGACGCCCAGGATCTTGCCATCCTTTATCGAGACGGGCTGTGTCGCCTCTATGGCTGCTTCGGTGAGCGGCAAAGCGTTCTGCGGCAGCTTCACAGGCTGATTGAGGTCGTTGTAGATGTACGTCGCACAATTCACTCCGTCCAGAGCTGTTCTGCGAGGCAGGGCGTCCTGCGAAGAAAAATAGAGCGTTATTACATAACGTTCAGCTGGTGCTTACTCATCAACTTGTTCCCATGCATGAACAGAACATGGGCTCGCATGAATATCAATCACAACGCAAGAGGACACAGAACAACCTGCTGATGAGTCCAAGAGAGACACCTGGTCTGAGGCGACGATCACATAGGAGGTGTTGAAGGCATATCCACGGACAGTTGGCTCCATTTTGAGGAATGGACTGCTGGTCAATTTCACAGTGGCATTGCAGCACAAGTCAGCTTCAATGTTTGCTGCAGTTGTGTCTGTGTAGCTGGAGCTGTTGGGGCCCTTCACTTGCAGCGTCCACGGCTTCTGCACCAAGCAACACACACCTGCCGCTCAGGCCAACTGAGCACCAGTTGCCAATCAGTGATCAGCAGGAGTCTGCATATGCTTCCTGTGATCCTGCAGGATCAACATGCAGTGCTATGACAAGCAGCCACCGATGAGCAAATCTTTGCAATGCTTCCTCTAGCGCGTTTTTTGATGCTAGCATCCAAGGTTGGCGCGAAACTATTGTGCATGAAAACGCAGTGCTGGCAGGAGAGCAGAGAACAGGCCTAGGCACAGGTTTTTCAGCAAGGCTAATTTGCTCTCAATGTCTTGCTGGATCTTCGTTGAAGGGATCAAAGCATGGTTTGAGGTGACATGATCGAACCTCAAATGCAGACATGTGCAGTATGGCTGATTGAACAGCAACAAGATGGGCGCGTCTCACCTTTGCCGCAGCCTTGTCAGTGGTGACAACTGTCATGTTGACGGCTGAGCGGACGTTTTGAGGCACCGGGTAGGCTGAGAAAGTTCCTTGGTCTCCATTGACTGCAGGAGGGTTGTCCCCAATGACCGAGTCTGTGGTCAGGTCCGAATCCAACAGCAAGTGGGATTGAACCAGCACCTGCATGATGAGAGATGCCATTTATTTTAAATGGCATGCAATTTGACGCTAACGATCCCTTTGCGCTGCTGCTTGTATACAATATGACCCCCCACAGAACTGTTCTGGATACCACCCACTGAGAGCATACTGTCCGTGAATCAGCAGCACATTCTCTGGCAGACACTGTTGGCGCGGTTGCAAGCGGACAGCAGCAGCATAACAGAAAGAACTTCAAATCCACTGAGCAGCAGTTGTGAGTCTGACAACTTGCCTGGCAGGTGGAGTTCTTGGGGTTGTCTATGATGTGCCAAGATGCGTTGATGGTGGGCACATAGACAGGCCCATCCGCTGTAAAGCCAGCTCACAAGTCAGTTCCAAAAGTTTGCTGCTTTGTGTACATATCAAGAAGCTGTTGGTGATTTTGCACACTGAACATTGCAGCAGTGTTTGCAGGGCTGGAGCCACATGGAAGTCTCACATTCTGTGTACTTGCGCGACTTAATTTCACTGGAGTTTGTGTAAACCTCTGCTGCAAACATGGCGATCACACTGTCTGCAGTGGTGACCTGTGGGTCTGTGGAATTTGAAGAAGCAAAAGCGTCTACTGACAGCCCTGCGGGAGAATCTGCGGACAGCCTGCATACCCAACATCGTAAATGTTAGACGGCTCCAAAAACCCTTCGGCGTGCTGTCTGCCAATCTGAAACGGCGACAGTGATCAGGGTTTCAGTGTTAGGCACTCCACGTCAGGGACCCTGACGGGATATCGGAGTCACCTCGACGGTATCATCAGGAAGACGGCCAACAAGGCACATAATTTCGCCATTGTAATATTCATCGCCAAGGCGGACTGCCTCGCAGTTGGCGTGAAAGCCACTGGTCCCAAAGCACTCTAGATTGCAAGATGACGCAAAGCCCGCCCTCTACTCTGATGCTGTTTACCCCCTAAATATCAAGTTTGGGTCAATATAGAATATATTCATCCATAAACAGGTAGCATTTCTCAGGTGAGCAGGCGCTGAGACCTTTTGTCTTAGTCATTGCTTGATGCTCACGCGTTTTCGAGAGTCCTGGGAAACTGCGGCTTTTGATGCTCGCATTCCCACTCTTCAAACCAGTTATACCCTAGAACATGCCATGGCACGCAACAGTGCCGGAATATGAATGCAGTGTGGGGAAAGGTGCGTCTGTCGTTCGTGCGTTTGATTTGTCCCGTCTCCAACGGCGAGGTTTTCTTGAGGGCATCGATGGATGGATTGCGAAGCTTCCTCATCTGTGTGCTTTTTGAAGCTTTACAAGTCTTGGAGCCAGTCGAGGCTTCACAGAATGTACAAGCCCGAAGTATGATCTGTTTTATAAGGTGTGTGCATTGTGAGACCTCAGCAAGGCATCAAGCCCTTGTCAAGGATCCCTGAAGCTGCCAGAAGGTGCTGGACACGGTACCCGAGGTACGTCTTCAACGCAACTCGCTTACTCAAAACGTCTTCCAGGTTTTCGACTTTGAAAGGTCGAGCTGTCACACCCTTCAAGGAGTTCGGGCTGACAGGGCCCATCTTGATGCTATACTTCCTCAAGGAGTTGCAGGAAGGCTTCCACTATCCCGCACTGCTTTGAAAGTGTCGAGTGCGACGTCTTGTAAAGAGCTTCCCGGCCTTTGTTGAGCGGTGGTTATGATCAATGTCTGGATCTCTCTGAGTGGAGCCAAATTGATGTGCCAGCTGTTTGGCTACTGGAATGACATCTTGGTGCCTGCAGGACGCGACGCTCTGTCCCGAGTACCAGGCGCCCAACTACAAAAATGGCGAACTTGAAGACCATGCTCTGCCTGGCGCTTATAGCCACAAGCGCCTCGCAATCCTCTGCAGACATCGGCAGCTTCTTCCACAGCCTCGGGGACACGTTCAGCAGCGCAGGCAGCACCATCAAGGACGGCGCCCAGGCAACCTTCCAGGTCGTCAAAAACGGGACGGTTGAGGCTGCAAATGTCACAGGCATGCCCTCTCAACCTACTGCAAAAGCACCTCTGCCGTGTTCCCTTCACCTGCAGAGGATACCTGCAACACCATCTTGCATTTGTGGATCCTCAAAAGTGTCCACGGGTGCATGTATGTGCCAACAGATATGTCTCTGTTGCTTGTTTGGCGTAACAAGTCTGAGCACCGTACCGGTGGTGAATCAGGTCTTGCTTGGATCTGGCGAGGGGTAAACTGAGTGGCAGCCTTTAATTGCAGCTTTTCTGCAGAGGCACTTGCCTCTGCCAGGAAGGCGTCTGATGGTAATACCAATATTAATGATATTGCTATGTGCATGGTGCAGGTGAAGCATTCAAGAATGCTGGCAGTGCTGTGGTGGACGGGGCGAAAGATGCTTACAACAAGACTGCCACATACGCGCAGCAGCACTTTGAGGGGACACGGAGAGAAATCAACACTCTGGAGGGAGTGCTGAAGGTAATGCCAAACCTCGTAATGTTGCTAACATGCAGAGGCACCATGCAGGGATGTTCCATGAAATCTATTCATACCTGAAAGAGCTAAAGAAAGTCATCCTCCAGGACACAAACCATTCATGTGCTTGGGCACCGCATGCATGTGGTCAACTGGCGGCAACACAGTTTCACGCCATCTGTCAGCCCACCACGCATGCGGGCTTCTGCGCTGCATAAACACACTTGTACCGTGCTGCATTCTCTGACCGATCACCATGCGTACTTCAGCACCGCACCTCCGCGAGTAAGACGTTAAACAGAATGTCTCCTGCGGCTTTCTCTAGCCCTGCCTCTGCACTGCATATCCACTGTAGAGTGTCTGACAGAACATGCCCTGCTGCTGCGCTGCAGAACACAACGTCTGACCTCAAACAGACGGTGGTGAACTTCAAGGACAGCGCGATGCGCGAGCTGCGGCCCGTTACGGACGAGGTGGAGGCAGCTGCCGTGCGGCTGTCCAACACGACCGTAAGAGTTGTCTCCGACGGCGTCTCCGGCGTCGTGTCATTTGGAAACGACACCTGGCACGCAATCACCGATGAGTCAGCCGCCCTTGGCCCTGCTGTCCAAGCCTCTGCTGGCAAGCCAGACCCGGTACTGTCACTCTCAAATCACCACGTTTCATGCTGCAGAACATATTCAGTGTTGCCCATTAGAAGCAACCCCACGTATCTTCTAATTTAGCGTTGTGCTGGCTGTGGAGAGATGCACTGCTTGCAACAGAACTTTAACAGTTACAATTTATCTAGCTGGAGTGCACATGGTTTAGTAGAGGTTTGTAATCATAGAGCAGGCTTCCGGGACACTTGCATGCGGCCCTAAGTGACAAGATTGTTGTTGTAGCAATCAGTCAGCCCTTCACATTACAGCGCTTCCAGCCGACATAGGGTTAGTCCAATTTCTGACCCAACATTGCATGATAAGTGGTGAAACTGCTTTGTTACAAAAGGTGACGTTGGGCTCACGACATGCGCGCTCCCTTCTTGCTGCTCTAGAGCACAATCTGACAGGACTTCTGCAATAATAGGTTTGCATGAAATGTGCTGACATGACTTCAAATTCAACAGGTGACGGTGGACGCGACGGATGCGCGCTCGATTCTGGCGGCGCTGGCGCGCAACGCGAGCGACGGAGGTTTCCTGGCGCTCGCGCAGAGCATCGTGGTGGCTCTCGCAGAGGGCCGCGGCCGCGCCGTCTCCGACGCCGTTGCCTTCGCTCTGGCAATTGACGGCGGCAGGAATACCAGCCAGGTGAGTGCAATCAATATGAAAAGCACTTATATTTGTGATATGCATGACTTACTACGGCAGGGTCTTAACGCGCCAGTAATGCTCCCGCGCACATGCAGTGTTTGATGCAGCGATGCTGAAGGAAACAAGCGTGCGTGCTGTCCAATTGTTGTAGGCCTTGCATGTAAAACACCAGGCCCCTGCACCTTACAGATGGTAGAAGCAACACGCACCTTAGGAAAAGAGCCTGGGGAACCCAGACAAGCAGCAGGCTTCTCCGAGCTCTTGCCTGGAGTATGTTCCAGTTGGGGTGTCATCAGATTTATGATGTGGTTTCTCTGCTTGGGCAGAGATGCGGCACCAATCTGAGTGCAAGTTTGAATTTGAACTTGAATTTGAAGTTTGAGCGCAGGTGTCGCAGGGCCTGGCGCAGGCGTTTGCAACGGCGATGCTGGCGGCAGGGAATGCCGCGGTGCAGAATGCGGCGCGCATCAATTCGACGGCGATAGCGGAGGCCTACATTGCAGGGCTGCAGGACGCTGTGGGCAACTGCACTGCTGCTACAGAGACCAGCAGTCCGCCCAACACCCAAGCCTGGTTCCAGTGCGCTCCTATCCCCTCTCCAATCTCTCATGAAGTCTTGCTCATCGCCTCTCCTCTGCCCATATGGAATTGTGGGCAAGACTGATGATGAGCCCCCCGTAAATAGCAGTATCTTGTGTGTCCCTGCTGATGCAATCGCCGTGCATAGCATTCCAAAATTGCTGGCGTGTACTGCTCTTGTCCCAGCTCTGGCTCACCCTTGACAAGGCTGGATTTGGAAGGAACGGCGCATGCCATCGAGAATGACGTATGCATCTGCCAATACAGCACGCGGCATTTAATATTAACATGTGCGGCACTACGGCGTTATCACATGAAGAGATTGTGATACATGGAGTGATCGATACCTACATTTGCTTGAATCTCCTGTCAGCCATTTGAGGTGCTATGTCCTGGTGTGCAGGTTGTACGCGGACAAATGCTGCGGTGAAGTGACAGATACGCTCAGCCGCATGTCAGTCATCATGCAGCAGGTTCCTGACAGGGCTGCGTCTGATGCATGGTTCAGCACTCTTGGCGCGAGCTACGAGTTTGGCAGGACGCCTGTATTTAATCTGGCGAGATGCCTGGCTGCAGACAAGGCATTCGTGTCTGCACAGGTGGCATGATAGCATTGCGTTTAGATCAAGAACCCAATTGAACACAATCAAGATGCTAGACAGAATTCTTTATGAGAATTATTGCAGGAATTCTACGGTGGGTACATGTTATTTGGACGACCGTCTTTTGCAGCTGATGCAACGACTGGGTGCGCACCACTGGGTGAACTGCATGCATGTTCAGATGAGATTCTGCTGAGATGAGGCATGGCATAAGGCAGTAGCCACGGAACTTCAAGAACAGATGTGTGGAATCAGGAACGGAACTGAATGGTGAAGTACCAGTTGATGAAGGCAAGGCGCAATAAGCATCTAAGATTGGCATATGCAAAGCTAATATGACTCATTCTTGACTGATTGCAGCGAAAACATCCAAGAATATTGAACACTCATGATCTTCCAATGAGTAGCTAAGTAATCCAGTGTGTATACTCCTATATAGATATATCCATCAAACAATGGTCTCACCCATGGGACAAACGTCAATGCAAATGCTCTTTCTCAAGGTAGATCCTGCTTTAAAAAGGTATAGTTTTAGCTTTCTAATGTCTTTATCGGTGAGATTCAGCTTTACTATATTCTAAGATAGGCAACCATAATCATGCAAGTCTCCTGCGAGTCTTGGCACACTTGTGGTCGCAATCACAGGTTACTTCGGTTGCTAGCATGTGAGGAAACAATCATTCGGAGCAGCGCAGCTCAAGCAGACGCACCGGCCCTTCGTTGACTTCGGCGCAGGAGCATGGCAACTGGTGAAAGCGAATGCTCAAAATTGAGGTATTGACGCATCCTGTATATCAAATTGAATTAACCGGAGGTCATAGGTGCGTTCTTTGTCCAGAAAGGGAGTCTTTGGAAGCGCAATATACAATCTAATGGTGGCAGTTTTCTCAAGGCGATTGGGTTCAATTCTTTCATCAACTCATATCAATATGGCAAAAGTGATCCAAATGCCCTTCCATCACTTATCGCAACGAGCAAGCCGCCTGCAGATTGAGCGTTTATGACCACCTGTCTCCGTGCTTGGAGAGCAGTACTGAAGGATCACATCGCGCTGATGCACCTGCAGGATGGCAAAGGAGTGCTGTAGAGATGTAGGATTTCCTCCTGATGTATGGCAAGTGATCGCCGCTCACATGAGCATGCGGGAGTGGGCACAGGCATCAGGCACCTGCAAAACCACCTGGCAATTGCAGTTGGACGAAATACACCTGACGAAGGCTGAAGGTGCGCTGCATGACGGTGACTTGCAGCATCTATGAGAGCCAGTATCTTTGGAATCACAATTAGATGTTGACCGCAGCTGGTACAGCTTGGTGATTGCCCTTTCACTGCTCGGGCACTATCCACAAAGAAAAATTTGTGCCGTCTGTTTGCAGGAGCGGCATGGATTGTGAGGAGGGGGCAGCAGGCGCGCAGACTATTGCTGCTCATAAGGGAAGCTGATGAGGTCAATAAAATGGCATCTGCTTTGATGCAGCCTAAGCACACGTGGGCAAATCTGAGGTCTCTTTGGATTCCAGAACTATGCAAAACAGGCGACAGTGGCCAAATTCTGTGCGCATTGCTCTGGCTTCTGGGCCAGGCCAAAATGCTGCAATTTCTCAGATTGCCAAGGAATAAGCTGCTATTTCTGCCACCTCTGGCAAAGCTCAAGCACCTACAGTTGAGTATTCAGGACAGCTCACGTCTTGGACAGTCACTCGCATGTCTCGACAGTCTGCAGACCCTTTTTCTCGAGTATGACTTTCATGGTCCAGCAGGGGTTGAGCGCCCCAGTCTCGATCTAAAGGGCCTGAGCCATTTGTCCAGCGTTGCGTTGAAGAATGTTGTGCCTGAGTCTCTAGTGCTGCCGGAAGGAGCTGCACTGCACCTGCATTTACAGCGGCTTTCTGATCTCAAGGAGGACATTTGGCAGGGACATGCCCCGGTGTTGGAATCTGTCTATGTTTGCGACATTGATTTGAGCATATTAGACGCTTCCCAGCTGCCAAGCATCCTTGTGAAACCCAATGGATTGAAGAGGGTCGTTCTCTTTTTGCACTGCTTCGGGACAGCAGAACCAATCATGTTAGATGGGATTTTCATGCGGCTAGAATGCTTGGTTGTGCAATGCATTGATGATTTGTGCGTTCGAGTGCCTTCTGGGCAGCTGTCATGGCGCCTTGCCAGTTTCTCCTGCTTAGAAACGCTGGACGTTGCATTTGACAATGTGGGGCAGTTTTTGGACTCTTGCCCAGTGTTCTGCTTTGCGTATTGGCATCTGGCAAGAGTAGATTTGCTGCAGCTATGTCTGTCCGCAGGAGAGCGTCACCTTGCCTGTACATGCAATGCCATAGAGTACGGTGAAGAGAGCATGACTCTCTGCGAAGTGTTTAGTGCCGGCACGCCAGATTACATCAGGGCTGGCACCTACTTATGTGATATGTCATACAACCCTTTTTGCGTGTGCGGTGCATGCCCAACATGCAGCGGTGACGGCTCCTGCGGCCCTGACGCCCAATTCAGCAGCAATGCCTTGAAGGCTATAGAAGGCCGGAGACCTTGAAAGTTAAGTCAAACAGATCTGAAATGAATTAGAGAAAATGATATGCAGACATAAGCAGAGCGAGCGGCAAAAGTAAGGAGGAAGGGCTGCCAGATCTGAAACGAAGCAAGATATCCTGATCAGATGAGTATCTTACATCATACTCTATCTTGAAGATAGCTTGTAACATTGCACTTGTTGCTGCAAGGAATGACGCCCACATGAGTACAAAATATACAAATCTTAAATGTACTGAGAATCAGAATCAGCCAGAATCCGGCCGCTTAACCAGCTTTGTAAGAACCATCTGTGGGCACACCCAGATCACCGAGGGCCTCTGAGAGGGCCTGAATCGCCTCGTCGTCTGACTCATCATCCCCCGCATTACCTCCCCCTGGGAACAAGCCTCCCTGCAAGTCCGGAAACAGCCGCTGCAGCAATGCCTGTACACACCAAGAACATCAGTTTCTATGTATTTGTCGCTTCACGGCAATGTAACCTTACTTCTTAGCGGCACAGTGCATGTATAAATTAGTGATCACATGGATGTTCTGGGAAAGAATGGCCAGATCTGTCGGTGCTGGTGACACAAGACGTGAGAGTAAGAAGAGTCAGAAATTTTTTTTTACCTGGGCTCCTTGGATGACAGTCTCGTAGCCGATGGTAGCGTCCGGCGGGTCACACAGAGCGACATTGGCTGGCAGGTGCTGCAGGGCTGATGCTGAGCTGCTGGTCTCCTGCACCAAAACCTTTTCACTGTCAACATACATACCATTACATGACAGCCATATTCTGTTGAATATGCTTCCCTCTTTACAAGGGCTGTAATATTCCTGCTCAGCAGATTGTGTATAACGCTGTACCCAACTCCATTGCAATTGCAGGTGTCTTTTGAAGAATCCCAAGAAACACACCCTGTTGTAGTAGGCGGCCAGCAATGCGTTTGGCCTGGCATCAGCAGCGCTTGGCTCCTCTTTGCTGGATGCAGAAGTCGATGCAGAGCCGCAGCTGAGGCCGCGCATGTTGACAAGGGCCTCCAGTGAAGGTCGCAGATCCTCAGCGGCTGTAGGCGCTTTTGAAGGGGTGGAAAGGTACAGCAGGAACCTGCAGGCACACAGAAGCTGGTTTCAGACGACAGCTATGCATCTCATTGATCTACGTGCACGCTCAGTCTAAGTCTGTCTTGATGCTTGACAGACAGCTGAGCACTGCTGCATTGCGGATCTCAAGGGGCTCTGTGTGTGTGTACACGTGTTCTATTGCTGCACCAGACACCACGTTTCTCGGCATGCTGGGATGCTGAGATTGCCCTTGTCTAGAACAAAATGGCACTCAAAATTGCAATTCCTGCCCCTCGCGCTGCAGATTAGTAACGACTCATTTCCCCCTTCCGAGCGACTTCTTTTATGCCAGGTCTCTGAGAGCACTTAGTAAGCAGTATTGCTTGCCTGCCAGGTGGCGCGCATGCAGTGGCCGAGCCCACTTGGAGGGCATACACCGGGTGAGCGTTGCCGACTGCTCCAGGAGGGATGACCACAAGCACCTGCGCAGCATCGCATTTTCTTTTTCTTTTTTTTCAAGGTTTCTTTTCAAACCTCTTTTCTTCAGAGGTTTCTTTCCAACCCTTTCATGCCATGCACTCCTCCGCTTCAGGGCCACCTCAGTAAAACAATACCGAAGGAGGCCAGAGTTTCTGCAGCAAGTAACATGCAGGCCAAATCAGTGGAGGTCACAGCAAAGCGCGCTCCAGTGAATGCTCCTGTGCAAGGAGTTATGCAGCTGAGCGTCTGATCAGTAGAGAAAAACTCGAGATCAAAAAGATAATTTGAATAGAGAGCAGTTGCCTGACCTGGCTCTCGTCTTCCTGCAGCGGCTGGTCCAAAATGGCCACGGCTTGCGAGTGGCATTGCTGCGCTGACTCATCTGCTGAGTCATCTACACCGGTTGCTGACTCACCGGCAGAAAGCGCTGAGTAAGCCGACAGCAGCTCCTCCAGCAACCCAGGGGCGGCCGCCAATGCCTTGCATTTCAACACCTGCATAAAGATCTGGTTTCACTGAGAAATTCACTTCTGACAAAATGCATGCGGACATCTTCTATCTTTTGTCTCTGTTCCCTGCTCCCAATTGACTCCAAACAGCACAAAACACCCGGGTTTCACCAGTGCTCAGGACCTGCACTCACAGGAGTCTGCACGATTGTGAATGATGCATCTAATATGCACAACAATTATGCACACCGGACCTTGAGGATCCCCGGACAGCGTGCTGTTTGACAAATACTGTAGTGCTCAACCTAAACTGCGCGGAAAATATTGTAAAAATTGAATAAAGGGTCGAAAATAAAACCCTAACTCCTCAAATACTTAACCTATTTAAGATCTGAAGGCGGATTTGGAAAGCTCTTGAGCAGGCGCATCTTTGGGGGACGTACTTAATGCACATAACAAAGTTTTTGATCAAGAAAACAGCCCTGCGGGAAGCTGTTTAATAAATCACTTTTTCCAGGGTGCGCAGTTTAGGTTGAGCACTACAGTATAAGGATCTCAAGAAAGCCCACCTGCCCGCTGCCGGTGGTGACACCGGTGCAGACGCGGCCGCCTCCGGGCGATGAGGTAATCATGACATCAGCGACAGGCTGGCGCAGCACGTACAGCGCGCCCGCCACTGCCGCCACTCGGCAGAACGCCTGCGGCAGCTCGCCGCCACCGTACAAAGGCACCAGGAACGCCGCCGTATCCGCGCCGTACCTTCAATGCAATGAGTGTGATTGTGAACGATTGTGCGGAGAAACAAATTGGTGAGTGGGAGCAGAAGGATGTGCTTCAATGTCTAAGGCTGCTGCTCTTTCAGGGGCACCAGGAACGCCGCCGTATCCGCGGCATACCTTCAATGCAGCGACTATCATTGTGATCTGGGAAGTGTAGACCAACTGTTGATGATAGACTGCGTGATGGGGAGCAGAAGGGATGTGCTTCTATGACTTACGCTGCTCAGAGCAGAGGAAGCAGCAAAGAAGCACCAGAAATGCTGCCATATCCGCACTATATCTACATATCCATAGATGCTGCAGAGATGTTCAAACAGCAAGATATTCACTGGCAGCAGGGGCAATCTGCATTTAAGAGGCTGGGCTCAGCAGAGAAAGCTGAACGAGGCAGCTGCCTCCAGCGAGCTAAGGAGACAACAATCTCTTTGGGGAGCGCATTGTCCCAGATATCCGGCAACTCTGTGGCGTGTTCACACACACAGTCGTCCAAGCATGGCGCTAAATGTGAGGCACCACATCGCCAGAGTGCAAAGCTCGAAGAGCTTGAACACAACATTGTTGAAACAGTGTCACTGCACTGCCCATGAAATGCGCGAACATAGCCATTCCTAGATGCTTGTTGGGTGCGAGCATGTGCGCACACCTGCCGACAGACTCCATGTACCGAGCGAGCGCAGCCATGCCCTCCGCTGTGCTGACGGGGCATCCAGTCAGCTCCGGCCCCTCCTGGCTGCTGGGGATGCATGCCAGAGCATACATGATCACATCCCTCAACGACTGCCCCAAGCCCTCCGCCCTCAGAGTCTCCACAAATGGCCGCTCTGCGTATGGTCCATCCTGCTGCAAGAGAAATATCCTTTGACCTCACAAAGTTGGAATGAACGATAACATCTGGCCAGATTCTTTCCTTGCATTTATCTCCTGCTGTCCAGCTGTTGAGCTGAGCTGGGTATCATTCCTGCACGATTGTCCAAAGTGGCGCATTGTTTTTTAAGCACACAGCAGTGGGCGACACGCATGTCTTCTCCTTGATATTGCTCTCTGGCTGTCAACCTGCAGAGCTGAGCTTTGTAGGCTCAAGCTAGTCTTAATTGATGCTAGCTGCTGATATCTGAGCACATGCGCTATATTTGCCAGCATGCTTGGCCCGCAGCAGTGATGACTAATGACACTGATCCCTGCAGCTCCAATGGGAGAGTCTGTCCCAAAGCCAGGGCGACATATCTTTTATGGGCAGTCTTCAGAAGTCCAAACAAGAGATGCCCATAGCTACTGGAGATAGGGATGCATGCATGGGATGATCCGCGCACCAGGCTGCTGCCCCGGGCCAGGAAGCTCTGCTGGGCCTTCTGCAGGAAGCGCATGAGTGCCCGCTTGTCCAACGGGCTCAGGCTGCGGTCCTTGAAAATGTCTGCCCTTGACGCAGGAACCCTCACGTACCGCCCCTCCCGCCACACATAGCTGTGCACACCATATTTTAATCACATTCTCTCATTTTGAAATGCGAGGAAGATCTTTCTCCCTGCTTGGCGCTCAAATATGTCTTGGTGTAATCTCCCACTATCTGCCACTTTCTAAGCTTTCTTATTGTTCTACCATCAGTGATTGACCCCATCTGTTTCTATTCAAGTTTACCAGTTTATGCGCATCCAGACATTAGCACCACAGTACGAGGAGCTTATCAAGACAAGCCAGGAGTTCCTGTAGTTGCAGGTTGCAAGGCTGCAGGTAGGCATATGGAACAGTCTTGGTGGGAATGGAATGTGCAAGGAGGAGTCACCTCTGCTGGAGCAGCTTAAATTCGAGGTAGTTTTGGGCCCCAGCGTCCAGCAGAGCATTGATGAGCGAGCCCGCGCAGTGCACCACCTGTTCCCAACAAGTTGCACATGCTCAGTATAATGTGACCCTCAAAAGCTTGACAAAATGGTTACTGTCCAGCAATGCTCCATTTTATTGCTGTTTGACAGGTGTAGCGGCAGCGCAGAGATGACAGAGAAGAAGGAATAAAATGGAACTCACTCTGGGCGCCAGGTCTATGTTGTACTCCCTGGATGGGCCCAGCTCTGCGCCGTTCGCCCTGTGGACCTCTGCATGTTTGTATATACCTCCGACAATGCCTACTGGCACCTGCATTGAGGGTTGCCGCTCTGCTGTGCTGGCACATGCTGCTGCTGTGTGCTCACACCCATCTTCTGCTGCTTTATGATGTCCAGGCACAGTAGGATGCTGATCATCTGCTGTTGCATCGCTGTGCTCAGATGCAATCTGCTCCTCTGTACTATCCTGGAAAGCATTCTTGCCAAGGGTGCCACCTAGTGCCTGAAACCCAGCTGAAGCTGAGGAAGATGTAACAGGAATGTCATCAGGGCGGAAGTTAGCCCCAGGTGCTGCGCTTGCAGCAGAACCATGTGACTTGCTCCAGTCCAAAAACTGGTCTAGCTGGAAGCTCGCCCACAGCGAGCCATAGTAAGCAGCAGGATCTAGATGCAGCACTGTCTTCCCATGTTTTGCAGCACCCCTGCAACCATCGTAATTTTTGTTCGAGCTGCAACTTACAGGCAGTGGATCGGGGAATAAAATTGCTTTGGAAACGTGATGCCAAGTCCAGTACTTACGCAGCTATCAAGGACTCCTGCAGCCCTGTCCCAATGACAATCAGATCGTAATCAACTGGACTGATCTCCGTTTCCATTTTACCAGATCTCACTGACAACAAAGGGATGTGCTGCTTGTATGAACGTTGCGGATGTCAAGGAACGAATCTGATGTGAAGGCATCTATTGAAGTATTTATATCTGTCAATTTATTGTGCATTGCACAAAGCTCAGCAGAGAAGGCCGATGAAGTCAGCACGTGAGTTGCACGAGGCAGACTCATTCGACACCTCATGCGTGGACACAGATTGCGTCGAATTTCCTGATAGAGAGTCTTCTTTGATGCCGAACAGTCTGTTGCAAAACAAAGAAGACTGCGGGCACCGGTATGATTGGAGATGGGGTATCATAGATCACCATGACACCCAGTGAAGGCGTCTCCTTGGAGAGTTTTTAAGAGGGTATGATCGGCCGGATACAGCCATGCACATTTATTACTGCTATTCGTCTGCTACAGCGGCTGCCAGCCCGACATGCACAGATTTTTGGGAGCGCACCAGCACCTAGCCATGGGATTACACACTGCACTAGAGGGGGCTTGAGTGTGACTGCAAGCAATGATAATACCAGCAGTAGCGTACATTTACCTCTTGTAGAGCAGCCTCCTATAGCCGCAGTGCCTGCTCAGACTCTTCTCGACTGGTACAGCCAGCAGCAGGCAGACGTCCAAAGGATTGGCCATGACTTATCGGAAACCATGGATGGGCCCACGGCCACAGACCTGCAGGTTGATTTTTGTATTATGTTACCAGCAGCGTGTTTGCACAGGAAGTCGATGGATAAAATGCATGTCATTGAGAACTAATGCTGATGCTAACTCTTCAGGCAGACTTGGACTGGCTTTTGGATGACTCCATAGCGGACTTTGAGGGCAGTCCGCAGGGTCACAGAACCCACACCAAGTGGCGGCAGCTCAAAGATCACAAGAGGCAGACTGATGCTGGAGCTGGAACCGCACAGCTGCGGCTCTCCTTTGACAGCCTAACTGCCAAATGGAAAAGGAGGGTGCATGACAGGTACGCACTCCAAGTCATCCGTGAACCTTCAGCGCTCTCTGCTGACAAATCCAGAGTGTTTGCTTGTGCGCATGTCCGCATGCCATTTGGCCTGAGTAATTCGCGTTTACCACTGCACCTGCCCAGATTCTTGGCCCTCTAATGACAGCGTTGCGCATGCGACAGGGTGCCCTTGCAGTACCTGACAGGCTCTGCGCATTGGAGGGACCTCGTCCTGGCAGTCGGACCTGGTGTGCTCATACCACGGCCGGAAACTGAGCTGCTGATTGACTTCGCTCAGGAGGTATGTCACACAAGCAATGATGTGGCTCTCTTTCAATATAGCTTGATATTCTCATGGACCATAGACTGCATGCACGCTGCTTCCTTTAGCCTCGCAGCAGAACAGATAGATCCTAAATATAAGAGCACAATGTGCTCTTCCTTTCATTTCAATGCAAAGAGACAACGCATTGTTCTGAGGGGAAAAGGGTTTGAGTGAGTGGTTGCAGGCTATGGCAAAGGTGCCTGGTGGGGTGGATGGAGTGTGGGCTGATCTGGGCACAGGCAGCGGAGCTCTGTCTATCGCCCTGGCAAGATGTCTCGGCGACAAAGGCAGAGTGAGTACAGCTCGCGCTCTTCAAATACACGCTGTTATGGTCAATGGCGTGTGATTGGCTTGTTGCAAGATGGCAAAATCTGCATTCCCGGTGGCTCCAGCTAGTCATGGACTTGTAGTATTGCAGGTTTTCGCAGTGGATGCTAGCGAGGAAGCTGCCGCATGGGCAAGGCTGAATGTGCAGAGATACAAATTGGAGCCCCGGCTGCAGGTGATTCTGTGCTTTGCACTGCGTTGGACTTCTTTGAGCGCCGAGTATTGCCATAGCAGTAGTTAAACAGAGCCTCGCAGACAGTGTGAGAAAAAACCACCCGCTTGCAGGTGTTGCTTGGCAGCTGGTTTGAGCCGCTGCATGCGCACAGAGGCCAGCTGTCCGGCGTGCTCTGCAACCCTCCATACATTGCCAGCGAGCTCGTGCCTTCACTGCAGGTCAGACTCAAGCATTCCCACCACTCCCTAACACCGCAACATGTCCGGACGTCCATGCATTCCTTTACATTGCCTTTTTTTGTGAGGTTTTTTATACATACTGTAGGGTCCACACACTGATCGAATGGACAATGGTTCAGTATATTTTGGAGAGTGCAGGCAGAGGTGACAAGGCACGAGCCATGGAGCGCCCTTGATGGGGGCAAGGGCACAGGATCTACCATGCTGCTGGATATCTGCAAGGCAGCCGTGGGCATGATGCAACGAGGCGGGTTTATAGCGCTAGAAACAGGAGGTGCATCTCCTCTCTTGGATAACTGGAAGGCAGCGTGCAAGGCTCAGGTCAAGGAAGAACTGCCTGAAGGATTGCAATATTTCACAGCGTCGGCTGCAATGCTAAGTCACACCCGCGAAGCTCGGTCTCAAGACTTTCTCCATAACAGCCGTCTTGTACCCACGTTTGGTGTACCTTGCAGGAGATGGACAAGCAGAGGAGGTGGCAGATTTTATGTCAGGACTCTCTGATGACGTCAATGGCAGCAGCATGCCAGCATACACGGATGTCACAACCCGCAAAGACTTGCGGGGCGTCACACGTTTTGTCACTGCTTATCGAGCAAAATATATTATATAAGCATGCAGATATCAAGCTTGCAGAAAGCTACCATGATCGTGTGGTGACTGAACTTGACAGAAAGATGGCCAATGATATGTTGATGGTGATGTACATATTGGAAAGAAGGAATGAAATTACACATCAACTCCAGCCGCCCAGAGCTGATTAAATGTACTGACAGCATCCAGATGATCAAAACAATCCATGACAAAATATGCAACACTGACAGAAGAAGATATGAAATATGGAGACTAAAATAGAATGTGCACTTGACCACAGCATGCTGTCATGTGTGCTCACGTGCTGATCTTGATGAATTTTAACCTCGGCTAATGCTCGCTTGGGCGATATCCTTCTACCGGTAGGCGGATCACTTTCTCAATTTGTCTTTTTGCGAGGCTCCCTCATAAACAATGCTGTGTGTATTTAGCACAGATTACTGCTTCAGGCATCGGACCTCAGAGAACATATTTTCCGTTTCACAGCAGGCTTTGCGTTTGAGCAGACAATTGGAACATCTTAAAATTGATGAAGATTTGTATATACGTCGCCAAGAATGCATAAGCCCTCGACAAAAGTAATTGCATTATAAGGAAAACCGATGGTATCCACAAACAACTTCCTTGCAGCTCTTCTGGAGCTAGCGGAGAAATCAGAATCGTCCGATGGTGCAGATCAGGACGATGGCTTCACAGAGATCAGGTTAGGGTGCCTTCTGTCCCTGCCTTGCATGTCCCTTGGAAGTCTGGGATCTGTCCTGCAATGAAACCTGTCTGGCTTGCCACAGCTCATCCCAAGGCTCTGAGTTGTCAATCCTACTATGCATGAAGGAGAAAGGGGAAGGGGAGAAGAGCCACGTCTTCCAACAGACCTCCTGAGACAGGGCAAGGCAGGACAAGCCAGCAGCCTCGCTCTAGACTCGCTGCAACCCTGAATAAGACGGTCAAAGGACACACTGGAGGCCCTGCTACGAAATCCCTTCCTGCATCAAACCTGGCTGACGGCATCAGTAGATTAAGCCTGAGGTAGTTACTTACGCTGCGAGTGTCTAAGCTCCTTATAATTGTACTCACCTAGCCATCTGCCTGGCAGGCCCCATAGCTGTTCATATGTGGGCATGCCCAGTGACACTTCTGTCGTCTGTTTTAAGTATCTTTCTAGTTCCATGTGCACGTCATAAACACCTCCTCCAATACTGCGTAGGGAGGACGCTCCAAAAGGAATCCCAAAGGAGAACGGCAAGGCAGGCTCAGCAGGATCAGCCCTTTCCTATGCAGCCGTCGCTGCCGACTCCACTGCAGCACAGCAGCCCTCAGACACCAGCGCAGCATCAGAGGCATCCCAGGCAGCGCCAGCAGAGCAGCCTGCTGCCGATGAGGCTTCAGCGCCCAGTGCGGCAGCTAAGGAGAAAGAAACTCCTTCCGTGGCGGCAGGAGCATCAGCGGCAACAGAGCATAAAAGCAGCGGCAGCCGGCAGAGCAAGTCTGGCCTCCGGCAGCCCCTCGTGTGGCTGGACCTGGAAATGACAGGTGGCTCTCTCTGTCATATCTCTCGAGAGGACGATCTGGAGACTCCATTATCAAAGTCATCTTTGCGTAACGATGATAGTAAGCCTGACAGTTACTAGGGGTCTCCGTGAATTCCAGTCATGTGGTGTTTGGCAGTCGCATCTGATGGATGGAAGCTGCCTGCAGGGCTTGATTTGGAGAATGACACAATCATAGAGGCTGCCTGCCTTATGAGCGACGGCAACCTAGAGACCACCATCGAGGTCTGCAAGAGCAGCTCCCTTTTGCGGCACCGCGGGCATAATTTGTGCTTTCCCCTGTTTGACTTTGGCTGAATTTTGGCATCAATCCTCAAAACTACACCCAGGACACAACTACTGCACCTGGCATTTTGAAAGTGCTGTGCATGGAAACGATGGGTCCTTTAAACAGTCTCAAAGCAGCCAATGATATTGAGATGCAAGCCATGGGGTACCTCCCGAGAATACCGTATCTGCAGCAGCTCTTTGCGCGGACATGCAGTACTGTCACGAGCAGCCCCTAGGGCCTGGCACCCCTGACAAGACCTTTTTTTGTGCAGGGACCTGAGATAGCAATCCAGCAGAGCGAGGAGGTGCTGGCCAGCATGAACCCCTGGTGCATTGACCACCACGGCGCCAGCGGACTCACACAGCGCTGCAGGGAGTCCACTGTCTCCATCGAGCAGGCTGAGGAGCAGGTGTGTGCAGCTTTCACCTACCTTCCACCTAGCCTTCTTATCCTGTTGAGCGGGGGAAGTTTTGAATAGCTGCCTTCAAATGGTGCAGCCAGAGCGTTCAGCTGGCACATGCAGCAACTGTTTGCGGATTTGCATGGCGAAGATCAGTAGATTGCCTTGATGGTGTTCAGTGAGGTGCATCATGTGCCGCCATCTTTGCGTGGCAGGGCTGAGTGCTGCACTGTTGCTAAGGCCGACCGACGACTCATCAGAGTGGCACAGCAGGGCTTGCGCGAGCAGCTGCTGGCAATTGTGCCACAGCACATGCACCTGATGTGCCCTGTCACCGTCAGGCTATCGGCGTCCTGGCACTGACTCATCAATCTGACTCAGCGTCGCATATGCGCGCAGCTGCTGGCCTTTCTGGTGCAGCACACGGGCTCACCTGCCGTCACTCCAATGACCAACCATGCTGACTCTTCGGCAGAAATGTACCCGCAGCTGCTGGCATTCGTGGCGCGGCATATGGACTGGAGGTGGATTGCTGAGATTTCCTTATGCGGACTTATTATGCTGACAGAGTATTGAACATTTGCGTGCAGCTGCTGGAGTTCGTGGGGCGGCACACGGAGCCCGGCGAGGCGCGGCTGGCCGGCAACTCGGTGCACGTGGACATGCAGTTCCTGCGGCGGCGCATGCCGCGGCTGTTCGCGCATTTCCACCACCGCATCATCGACGTTTCCACCGTTGCCGAGCTGGCCTCGCGCTGGTTCCCCGCCGACTACCGAAGCGCCCCTCGTAAAAAGGTCCGTTATGGCACTGTCAAAAACCAGTAGTGTCACTTCACGCGCTCCTACCGTGAGTATCTTAGTTGTGTGCATGCATGCATGCATGCATGCATTCTTGTTATCTTGCCGCACAGCGTTCGCTAAGTCACCCATTTATCACGTCATTCTTGTGAGGGGATGTGGCAGGCCTGCTACAGACGGATCTGTGCCGGAGTTGGTCTCTGAGACCGTTGATGCACTCGCTGTTGATGCACGTGAAATTCTGCAGCTGCTCAATGTGAAGTTCTGCATCCACAACAAAGACGCCGAAGTGCCGGGAAACAAGTGGATCGTCCAAGAACCTCTCTCTGCGGTGCTGCGGTGTTCGCTGGATACTGGGGAAGAATGTGGACTTCCTGTGACTTGTGATCGGCATCCACTGGATCTATGTGAAGCTGTGCTGTGCGCGGTGCGAGCAGGGATCGCACACGGCGCTGGCAGATGTGAGGGAGAGTCTGGAAGAGCTGCGCTTCTACAGGAAGACCATCTTCAAACAGCCCCCCTCGCAGTACCGGCGGCGGAGGTAGGCGCCCTGGACAGCGCTGCTTGGTCGGGAAATTTGTCATGTTGGCAGCTGCAGCCGGGGACAGACAGAATGCGCAGCTCTGGAGTTTGAACCTGCTAGAAAGGGAGGAACACTGGAAAGGAATGCCGTGAAGGAACACTGCTGACAGCAACTCTTGATAGCCGTTGAACAAATCATGCATGTGTGCAAATCTAAGGCAAACTTATTTTATTACTGAAGTATGCGGTGCTTGTGTTGGAATTCCGGTTTAGCCAGCTGTAATTTTTGGATTTGTGGAGCATCAGTTACACTCAGCAGCTGCAGGATATTGCTTTGATACAAGCACTGCGATAGCTATAGCATGGCCGCCGCAGCAATCATAACTTGAATTAAAGGAATCCAAATCTATATTGCAAAGTTGCAAATTTCTTCCAAATGATCATGAGCGCTCAAAGTATACTAGTACGTACTACTAGGCCGAGTCAAACTGTCACTGAAGGAGGCACATAGGCTCAAGCCAGATGTTTTCTAAACGATCTACCTGTGTAGAGCCGAGACAGCCTAGACATGCATGCACATGCACAAATTTACAGCCATAGAGCGCTAGCGCGCGCAAGTTATTATAGTACCAATCATTAGCTAATATATAATAATAGCTATATAGTAATGAGGCCGCACCTTGTTAACGTTGGGATCGATCCAAGATATCTTATGCTGGTCACGATCTTCCGAGATGTGTCACAGGAGTAGAGTGGCATTGCCCATTGTGGTACAGATCTATGAAAGATTTTTTTTTGGTGTCCCAGAGGATGACACCCGTTGGCATCTGACTGGATCCCACGTGATCGCAGCAGGCGTGCCATGCTGTGAGAACTTCAAAGCGACAGAAAGCATCTTGTTCAAAAGATACAACTCTCCTTCCAATCGTCCAATCATCCACTTGTTTCAGCAAGTGGTCAACATGGCTACGAAGGGTAAGCTCCTGACTCTGCTTGTTGTGTTGGTTCTTACATGGGGCCGAGTATCGGGATGTTGCCTCTTAGTCAAGAGGAATATAAGGCGCTTTCTTTGCTTCCAGTCATCTGAATGGCACGAAATCATGCTATGTGATGGATGCCATGCGACGCTTTCATTCCATAGCTTCAGCTGCGAAAACCATAATTTGTCGTCCGCTGTGCCAGCTGATTGCTGTCCCCCAATTTCAACCACCTTATCGCCTGTGCTGCTATGACAAATGTGCCAATTGCAGATCTTCGCGTCGTCGCCGTCCTGCTGCTGAGTCTCTGCTGCATGCAGCAGACCACAGCAAAGCTCGATGTCATTCGGTCTGCTGTGGACTCTATCCTGCACAAGGAGACGTAAGTACAGAACACAGCCACCACCCTGAGTAATCTTCTTCTATGATTTCCAGGAACTTCATGGGTACTTTGGTACTGTAGCAGTGCTCTGTTCGGCGAGTCGTTCAAGAAATCACGTTCTATGCTTCCTCACTTGTGACTAAGGCGCCGGTAACCTTTGCCCATTTTACACGGAAGGATCCCGTGATGAATGAATGATGATTATTGCTGTTCCTCATGCAGGCCGGCCACTACAATGCCCTCAGGCACCACACTGCCGCCCTCATCATCGTGCCCTCCCGTCAGAAAGCCCACGGACCTGTGCCCCGCCATCGCTCCAGCGGCAACCTGCCTCACAGGTGCCCCTGCCTGCATCTCTCTTAGCCTATGTCGTTTGCAACTGGTCACATGCCAGAATTTAATATACGCTGGTGCTGCATCTCTCTGTGCACAAAGGCATTTCAAATCCTTGTCCCTGCCAGTGTCTTGAGAAACCCACTCTCCACAGTTTGGCAAGTCTTAGCGCAAAGCACGCTTGCATCATGGCACTCAGCCCAGTATCATTGAACTCAACCACTTGTCCCAATCCCTGCGGCGACACATCCTCTTTCCCCTGTGCTGCAGGCGCCTTCACTTTGCCAGCACTGCCCTACGCGTATGACTTCCTAGAGCCCTTCATCGACACGCTGACAATGCGCCTGCACCACGACCGCCACTTCTGCACCTTCTACACCAACCTGAATCCCATCGTCGCTGCCAACGCCGCCCTTCAGGGGAAGACCTTTGTCGAGATCAACCAAGCGGTCGGCGCCCTCGGTTCTTTCATTCCTGCCGCTGTTGCCACTGCCGTCCGGTGAGCTCAGCTGCCCCTCCAATACACCCCTTTGCCTTGTAAATAGTGCGCATGCGCCCTTACGTGTCACTTAGGCATGGGAGTCTAGATCAGTGATACCTGTGTTAAGACATCTGCAGGCAGCGTCTGGTCCTGATCTGGCCACTACCCCAAGTGGGAGCCCAAGAACAACCCTCAATCTCTTCTGCTGACATAATCACTGACAAACCTGTGCGCGGCTGCAGCAACAATGCTGGAGGGGCTTGGAATCACGCCTTCTTCTTCCAGATCATGACTAAGGCCGAAACCAGTGACTCAGCGGCCCCTGCCGTGGGAACACCCCTGAGAACAGCCATCGAGGCTGCATTTGGCACCTTTGCCAATTTCACCACCCTCTTCCAGACCGCAGGCAACAACCAATTTGGTGCGCGCACTTGTGTTATTTACCCCTTGCACAGGGGTTCATGTGCTATTGTCCACTCCTCTTGAACCGTACATACCACATGACCATACATGTGTATGGTGTTTAAATACAAGCAAACAGGGCCAGCTTGGCTTCACACTTGACTCCTGGATTTGTGTCATGCGAATTTTTTCCACCAGGCACATGCGGTGTGACTCATTGAGCCCTGTCAGCGATGCAATCGTGCTGTGTGTGGCAAGCATACTTGCCATTCCCATCTGCAAGACTTGTGGTCATTTGATTATATGAGAAATAAAAGTTGTGTGGATGTGCAAGCCATGTGAGCTTGCGCATGGTGCATGCAGGCTCTGGCTGGGCGTGGCTGGTGGTGAAGGCGGATGGCAGCCTGGCAGTCACATCCACCCCCAACCAGGACAATCCCCTCCAGGTCAGCACCCCACATCTTCCCCTAGATCATAATTGTGTCATAAATCCTGCATATTTTGTGGTATATTGCAGACCTGGGTGTGCACAGCGTTCTTGTGACTGTCTTCAGCATTTGTTTGACCCCTCCTTTCGCAATGCATGCATGCTTTGAATGGGATGAGACTTGGTAGCTGCAAACAACTGACCTTTGTTTTGCCTTGTGCAGAAGCAGGCGGCGGTGCAGGGCATCCCCATTCTGGGCCTGGACGTGTGGGAGCACGCCTACTACCTCCAGTGAGCACCCTTCTTACCCCTTCGAACAGAAACTCTCCCCATGCGATCTAGGATTTATATGCAAGAGGGATGAACTGGGTCCAGGATTCACAGATATCCTTTGCTGCCGATTGTCATGTAGGAAGCTGACTACCCAGTCACTCTGCCCTTATGAATTCTTTTTTCCCTGAGGCACACCAAATTGTGCTTTGCGAGCTTGCTTGGTTGTAAATGAAGGTTCAGTGCAACCTCCTTTGCAAGCTGGTGATCTGATGATACCTGCTGCCATGCAGGTACTACAATGTGCGTGGATCGTACACAGTGCGCTGGTTCAATGTCATCAACTGGACCAAGGTGGCTGCGCTCTTCGAGGACGCCAAGGCCGGCATTATCCTCCAGCCCTGATCATATCTCCAGTTTTGCACCTTGCAAGATGAAGTGAGAACACAAGACATTGCTTACAAGGCAGTGTGTTCCAAGCTACATGCAGCTGCCCCGCTGCTGCAGAAGTCTCCAACCAAGTATCTCCCGCAAAGACCTGGCTGCAACGCTGTTGCGGCCCGAATTCGAATAAAGCCCCAAGAGAAACAATACGCCGAGAAGGCTTAAACACCTCAGGCCTTTGGACCTTCAGATAGGCCTGAATCTGGCAGAAGTGTGTTGTGTGTTTGTTCTGGCAAAGTTGCCGGGTCTGCTAAAGAGCATGGCCTCTGTTGAAATATGACTGACATGTTTTTTAGCCAGCATGCAGGTGCACGGCAGCTTCCAAGTGTCAAGGCATCCGAGCAGGCTTTTTTCCTTTTGGGGTTCTAATGTAGAATGCAGCACCCAATCTGGTTGTGGTGGCTTGATCGGACAATGAACTAGAAGAATATTTTATACTACAGTATTTTGTTGCAGTGGGTAGAAATAAGCTGACGCCTTGATCTGGCGCTTGTGTGGGAGGGAAATGGGATCTTACTTTGATATCGTGATGGGGGCAATCTTGAAAAGGACTATGAAATCACCAGAAGAACAATGAAATCACCATGCAGAAGGAAATGATCGCAAACACAGCTGATAAAACAGCCTTGCTGCTGTGATGCCTTGCCAGTGTAATATTTCTTTACTACAATGGGATTTCTTATTTGCCAGACTCAGTCAATGCCAGTGTGCGCCCTGATTCTGGGATTCGCATTTGTGCTGGCTGCCCACCTCTGTCCACTTTTTGCAATGGGATGTACTACATATGGCATGTACTGTCCTAGAAGAGTGCACCTGACCACGGTGGCATCATCCTCTGGCGTAGGGGCACATCGTCACTAGTGATCCCTGCTCTACATGCATTGAACACATGCAAGTTGATTCTGCCTTGTGTAGCACAGTTCTGGGCATATGCATGCATGAGACTCAAAATTTGCATGCATGCTGGAGAAGCACATATGTAGGCATGCACAGCCCAGAGCCTTGATCGGATCAATTTATTATATTAACAAATGTAAAACATCTATTTGATCCACGAAGGAGTGCGGCTGACTGCGTAATCAGCCTGCATGCAGTTTTGTGCATGTGCAAGATCACAGGTAAGCCATGCGTAGGAGAACCTGCGCGCACATTGACAAGTGCATGCGTCCATCGCGCGATTAAAAATGTGTCGCTGTTGGCTTCAATGTGCCTCAGCATACTGCTTGCGTAATCATATTTACAGGAACAAATGGGATAGACAGGCGTCGATGGAACCCGACGGAGGTTGCGTAGGACACTGGCAAAATTATCCGACTTGTCACCAATCAGCGCCCGTGGTGTCACACCCATATACATATCACGATCATTCCCCCTAAAATATTATCAATTAGGCTAAGCCCCTTAGGGTGCATGGGAAGCTGACGGAAGCTGCCGCCAGCGCATCGCGGACGTCACCGCTGCTTTGTAAGGTTGACGTTAATACAAGAACGATGCACCTCCGCGTCTCGCCTGCTTCTCACACCTTTTCGGGTTCAAGTTTCTGCTCATTCTGCAGGCGTAGTGCAGGAAATTTGCCAAAATGTCAACGGAGCTGTCCCAGTCGTCCGAGATGACCCACTCACAGAGGCGTCTAAATACTGTTTTGGCGGGCCCCGACCCAGAGTCACCTCGTCGCGCCTTGAGCGAGAGACCGTCTTACGCTATTGTCCCGGAACACAAGGTTTGCTGCCCTGATCGCCTGGCTTGATGGAATATGGACCGTTTATTTTTAGCACTGCAGCATCCGTTGGTCAGTCCATATTGTCATGGGTATTTGTTTGTCATTTGTGATAGGTGGTCCATAGATTTATGTGCAAATGCTATCCAGAAGTCATCACGTAGGTGATTTTTCAAGGGAAAATAGGAAGTTTATTGCTGGATCGTTGGCTTGTTTGTCCTACAATAAATAGTGTTATAATCAAGCCCGATCGCGAGAGACAGACGAAGGGGATTAAAGGACATCAATATACTCTAGAAGAGCTGTCTGGTGTTATAGAATGTGTTTGTTGCTACAGGAGCGAGCTTTTTCTGTTTTTCAGGGATTGCTTTGCGTAAGCTGTTTTAGCAGCACCGCTACATCATGATGTATTTTTTCTTTCTCAACGTTGTCCAGGAAACTTTTCGGAAGATTTTGATGGTTTTGTGGGGTGCCTATATCACCTAGCAGTTGTGCGGTGTGCGGCAAGGTGTTGGAGGATGACATAATCCCACCCTGCGCAGGTGACAATCGAGCAGGCCGATGCAGCAGTCGATTTGCTGGAGCCCATCAAGGATGAGAACAGGATGTGTGTGGAGTACACGCACGTCTCTGCGAATGTCCCGGCCAGCTTTGCAGCGCCAGGGATCTTCCCAGGCCTCAGCCTGCCCAAGTTTGGCAAGAAGGCCAAGCAGGAGAGCGGCCCAAAGATGCGACGGGTGTGTAATAAGCTGCCAACATGCACCCACACTCAAGCTCGGTTATGCATGCCATTCGGCAGTCCCTGATATACTGCAATCTGGCAGCTTCTGTGTCACCAGATGGGCCTCTCAATAGTTTGCAGCCTGTATGGGCGGATGTCAGGAACTGCCATGAGGCAAGCTTGCCATGACTGAGTGGCTTGAACAACTGCTGTTCCGGCTGTTGCAATGCCACGCAGCGCAGCGTTGGCACACATCTGAGAGGGGGGCCTAGTGCATGCATGATGGTTGTTGATGTCTGTGCTGTGTTGTGCTGCGCAGATTCTCTATGACATCACCGGGTGCTGTAAACCCGGCGAGGTGTTGGCGCTCATGGGCCCCAGTGGCAGCGGCAAGACTTCCCTGCTCTCCATCATTGGCGACCGAGCCCAATCGTGCGCTTTCCCTGGCTCATGCATGCATGTTAGTTCCCTGTGATTTCCTTTTGAGCCTGCAATGTTTGCGGTCTATCCTTGACTTGCGTTCCGGCACTTTGCCCCGTGTCTCTGCCATTCTGGCAGGTTATTGCATCACTCTGGGACCTGGCAGAATGTCGAGCGCATGTGCATTTAGCACAGTGGCAATGTGCATGGAATTATGAAGCATGTGGTGGCATGTGCAGGCACATGAAGCGGGAGGGCACGATCACCTTCAATGGCGAGCCAGCGACCAAGGGCCTCAAACGGCACATCGGCTTCGTTATGCAGGTAGGGCCCAGCTTCTCAGATGGCAAAGCAACACAATGACGCATTGATGATTGCAAGAAGTGCAACCCTGCACTACTTGGCATGCGCACCAATGACATCTTCACCAATAGATCGATATCTTTGCTGGTGTTGCGGAGCTGTCCTGGCATAAACTCGTCATTGAACTCACAGACACACTTAGGGGCGATGTTTCAAACCTGTTCAATTGAGATGCACACCTCTGCAGAGGTCCCGCCATGCACATTGTGGCCAAATAATCAGATTTGATGCTGAGACCGTGGCATCAGTCAAAGGCAACAGTGCTGCAGAAATTCTTTAAAATCTCTAAAATACTGCAAGCACTCATACTGTACACATGATCGGAAATGATGCTGAGGCAGCGGCATGTGCCAGCACATGCGCACACAGGGCGATCTGCTGTACGGATATGCTGATTAGGGGTCGTTTTAGCATACCGCAGTGAGTTACCTCATTGCCATTGCAATGCTTGACAATGTGCAAACAGATCAGGAGTCGTGTGGATTTTAATTTGGACAGTGAAAGACATCCAATATAACCAAAAAATGAGGCCATGGCGCATGCGCGCAGGACGACCTGCTGTATGAGAGCCTGACAGTATGGGAGGTGCTGTACTACGCAGCGATGCTGCGGCTGCCGCGCACGATGAGTCACGAGGCCAAGAAGGAGCGCGTGGCAACAGTCATCCGCGCGCTCGGCATCTGGACCTGCCGTGACACCATTATCGGTGCGACAACCCTTTGTAATCTTTTGGAATGATGTTTTACTCCCCGGAAGGGGTTTTGTATGTGGCGTGCACCGTGTGCGATTGCCTGCAGGCGCAATGACTCATTTTACTACCTCTGCATGTATCAGTGGGGCTGCCATGTCGCTTTGTGCGGTCTTGGATTACAGTCTGGTTTTGCATGCTGCATCTCCACAGCCTGTATAAAATCTGTACTACTGTCTCCGCCTGCGCCCTCAGAGTATTGCAGTGGTTCTTTTGCAGTGGGCGCAAGCTGCAGAACGCTTACCTCCTGTGTCCAAGGTCGCGTTGGAGGGTTCACTGTGTTTCTGATGTCGAGGTTTTTGTTGAAGCCTTTGACCGTGGCTGCAGGCGGCTTTTTCAGGAAGGGGATCAGCGGCGGAGAGCGCAAGCGCGTCAGCATCGGTCATGAGCTGCTGATCAATCCCTCTGTCCTCCTCCTGGACGAGCCCACTTCTGGTGAGTCTTCCTATGTGAGTCATGTGCGGATGTAAAGTTGCTGCACCTCTCCTGTGCTGCATGGCTGCCTTTGGACTACAGCCATCGGTAGAAGCATGTTGACCCCTGATTGCCCACAAATTCATTAGTCTTCCAGAAGTGTACAATATTTGAACTCTTGTCCCAATTGAATGGCGCTTTGTTACGATAGTGTCTTAGGAAAGGGCACAGACACATGCAGCAGTGAATGTGCACATGCTGGTCCGGAGTTTGTTGCATGCACTAGCACCAAGCAGCGCTTTGTTGGCTTGCTCATCATCTCTGGTGCACCTTGGAAGCATGACAAAGTCCTCAGATGCAAAAAAAAATGAGCCAATTGTGACTGATATGTGGCTGGGCAGGCCTGGACTCCACAACTGCGATGCATGTGCTGGAGATTCTGCGCCAGCTGGCGGAAGGCGGCCGCGCCATAATCACCACAATCCACCAGCCCTCCTCCCGCCTCTTCCAGACGCTGGACAAGCTGCTGCTGCTCAGCCAGGTATCTTCATGCTCACGCTTTGTAGTGGCACGCTGACTAGTTGTTTCTTTCATTGGAAGCTTTCTCACTGGAAAGCTGGAAGAGAGCACTGCACAGTGACCGCAACTTGGCAAGCTGCTGAATTGGGTCTGCATGCTGCATTGTGGTAGACAACTTTGGCTTTGCAAGGAATTCTGGAGTTTTGTATAGCCCATGGTGTCTGAGGTCTCCTGAATATAAGATTTATCAGAGAAAAAGCGTTCAGTGTAGAAGTATATTTCACAACTTTTCTTTTGTTGACCCAGGGGCATGCGCTGTATTACGGGCGCGCCCAGCTGGCGGACGAGTACTTTGACCGGCTGGGCTACCAGCTGCCCTACCGTGTCAACGTCGCTGATTTCATCCTCGACCTGGCATCCGCTGACGTCAGCAAGCCCGACAGGTGCGGCTGTTTTGTTTTAGCGCTGTGGCGCATGCGTTTGGGCGACATGTAGGTGGCATTCAGACATTGCTAGCCTCCATTGACTCAAGGTGCTGCGATGTCTACTAGAATGGAAGCTATCCTTCGTATCTTCGTGATGTTTTTCAACAAGATGCCTGAACTGGGTTTTGAGACAGCTCAGGGATTGGCCATTATTCCCTCAGTTGTGGTCTTGGCGCGCACACCTGAGGAAGCCCCCCCTTCTACCTTGAGCTGTCCCAACAGCAAGGGTCCAACGCCCTCTGTTGCAGCGCGTACATTCATTCACCAGCGCACATGTCACCTGCAGGGACGGCGAGGAGAGCAGAAAATTCCTGATCCGGGCATCCGAGCGATATTTAGCTCGCCACACGATCGATGGCTACTCTGGTGGCAACACAGCTGGCGCTGAGCTGGCAGCGGCGCGGGACTATGCCGCGGATGATTCAGCAGATGCTGATGTCAGCAAGGACGGGAAGCAGAACGGGGCGCTCACAAATGGATACACCAACGGCTTTATGGTGAGCATCTTCCTCGTTTTTGCATTGTAGATGATGGCACAGACCTTTAATTTTTTTGATGTGAGTTGCCGGCATGTTTATTTGTGTGCCAACGTGACACTGCCAACCTGTCAGCATTTATACCCAGTTCTGAGCAGGAGCGCGCTTGACTATGTTGGCGTCATCTCGCATTGTCATGGTCATTCACTACAATGGAGATGCTCACCAACAAGGACCAGTGCTCTCTTCGATTTAAACAAGGCTCTAGATACAGTGTTGCGTGGTTTTGTGTTCCTGCGGATTATGTTGATTACTCGTCACTCCCAGTATGCAGCCACGAAAGAAACATTGCCTCCTCTCTACCAGCATGTGGTGCACAGTCGTGGTTCCTAGTTGTGCTTTTCCCTCTCATTCTGCACTCGTCAGAGGTACCTCTTCTGCCTGACAGACTTGCACTCATTTTTGCAATCTGTGAATGGAAATTGTATTCACATTCAATTATGCCACGCGCAGGACGGCGGTGCGACGGCGGTGGTAAGTCACAGCGGCAGGGTAAATGGCTTTGACGGGGTGGACCGGGGGGACCTTGAGAAGGGGGGAGTTGCGGAGTGGCGCGCTCGTGGCCTGCCGCCAGCCCAGTCCAAGGACCAGCGCTGGGGGGCCCCCTACCACCTCCAGTTCCGCATCCTCTTCATCCGGTGAGGCGCCACTAAAAATTCGGTATTAGTTCTTTCTCTCTTACAACAGAAGGCATATGACAGCGCTAACCCACAGCAGCAGGCCTTGAGACGATCACTCCTCACACAACACTGGTTCATTGCTGAGCCCTCTGGCACATGGCGCCAGTTGGTCGGGGGCTGGAATTGTAATGAGATTTTAATGAGGGGGTATGCCACATATTCTCTAAGGCTTCCATTCCGCTCCTGCCGAAGTGGTGACCGCGGCCTGGTGTCAGAGAGGTACCGTAGTGTCTAGGATACGGACGGCAGGCATTCCCAAGTCTCTGCTTGTGCTGGCAAGCTAGGTGCTTACCTGACACTGCTGACACACTGAATAGAAATTTGAAATCGCAGGGCGGTGCGGACACGGCGCTTCCAGACGCTGAGTGCGCAGGACATAATCCAGTACGTCATCGTGGGCCTGCTCACCGGCTGCTTCTGGTGGCAGCGCGGCGGCCACGATACCCTCGCAGCCTCACAGGATACCCTAGGTGCGCCTCCCTGATTCTATTAGTACAATATTTTAGAGACCTGTTGGGAGCCACCTGAGGCTCATTGGTCTTGTAGTCAGTCTGCCACTGCCCATCTTCCTGTCGCAAACTTCCCGTGTGTCTGCATTCTGTCCAATATTTGGGCGATCACAACACTATTCTGGCCCAAAGCTGCATGCAAACAAGGTGGGGCACAACTATTGCATACATCACATGTGCCCTGTTTGACCCCATGGGTGCTCGTCGCTCTTGACAACCACATGACCATTCTTGTACTCCCACGGGTTGTCTGGAGTGGTCATTGAATGGCGTTGACGACTGCCCTGCAGGAGAGGATGTGCATATCTGCTGCCCTGTTTATAGCTTCCTGCGCTGTAGGCTTATTTTGCTAAAAAGTGCATCCCATGTGAATGACGCTCTTCTGAAGGCAGTTGTTGGTGCCAAGTGAAAACCCTCTCTCCGGTTCCCTGCCGTTATGAGGAGTGGATATTTGCTTTGGCAATCACAATTTTCTTTTGAAGAGGCGCTGCAAATGCGGTGCCCTTTGTGATTGTCGGCGCTCAAGGAGGGGGAAACGGAAGAGGGAAGGGGCTTGGAAGGGAGCTTGCAGGTTGTAGATGTACATGTGGGTTCCAAAAAGCTAACGGGCGCTTGTGTGTGGTGCTGCTGCAGGGCTGCTCTTCTTTGAGCTTATGTTCCTGACCTTCCGCTCCATGTTCACCGCCCTCTTCACCTTCCCAGAGGTAAGGCAACCCCTCTGCGCCTCCCATGTGTCATTGTATTATTATTCTTCTCTCCCCTGTGGACATGCAGAAAGCCTTCGCAATTTCATGTTGACATCCTGGACACCTTATCACCGTCATGCATGCATGCATGCAACAAGGCAGTCTTGTGCGCACCGCATGCAAGCTTTTGCACGCACAATTAGCCCAGTCTTACACTGCAGATTGCACAAGGCCAAGACACAAAGTAAGGACTGCTGTAGGACTTAAGAGTGCAATGAATGGTCAACTTACATTTAGGCGATTGGATTACTAAAAATCTGACATGGCACGCATGCAGGAGTACAAGATGCTGCTGAAGGAGCGGGCAAGCGGCATGTATCGGCTGAGCGCCTTTTATTTCGCGCGCACGGCATCCGATCTGCCGATGGACTTCGCGGTGCCGACGATCTTCATCGTGATAATCTATTTCATGGCGCATCTGCGATACACCGCCCAGGCCTTCTTCGGCAACTTCTTCACCGTCATCCTCATGGGCCTGGTATGTTCTCGTCCTTCACATCTGTGACCTCATCAATCAAAGGTCACAAGGTCTGTGAATGGGTCTGACAAAGTGGAGCGTAGACTATCAAATATGCATGGTGATGTCCCCGCCATCCTCATGAGGCTGCTGGGCTCTTGTCCCCACTTCCTAGCGTCTGTCAGGATTCCGCCTGCATGACACTTGCTCTTGTTCTGAAAAAGCGACTGCTCAGGATGGCTGCTTCTCCCTTGTACTTTCAGTCGCAGGACTGCAGCTCATGCCTGGCAAGCCACAGCTTTCACAGCTTGGGGTATAGGCATCCTTCTAAGGCGCTCATCAGGCACTAGGCATCTTCCTAAGGCATCCTTGCTGGGATAGATGGTTTCTTAGAGCTGCCAAAGCTCATGAACAACATCATGAGGTTGGTACAAGGCCAGCTATGAACTCTCTTGTGCAGGGATCTGCGGTTAAGCAGTGACTGCCATAAGTTTCTGGCCAGTTGCTTAGGCGAGAGAAGCCAGCAGGTGATGAGTCACGGCTCATGCAGAGTTCAGACTTATGATGTGTTCAGGCGAGGTTATTCAGCAGGTAGTGGGTCAGAGTTCATGCAGAGTTTAAAGTTGTGACTAAGGGGTTACTGCGTTGGTGCACAGGTGGCGCAGGGCTTTGGGCTGCTGCTGGGCACGGTGTGCATGAACCCTAAGACAGCACAGACCATTGCCTCCATAGTCGTGCTCGCATTCACCCTTGTCGGCGGCTACTTCGTGCGAGGTAACCACCCTTGCATCTCCCCGGCTCTAGAAAACCCAGCAGCGTCACAGCGATGTCTCTGGCTGGTCTTGAGCACAGTGACCTGCATTTCTTGCTTGATATCGTACAATCGGAGGGACAATTTGCAGCAGACTTGTGCAAGAAGACCCCTTGCTGAGAGTTCAGAAAGTAGTTCTCGCACCTTTCTTGCCATGCGGATCATCCAGAGGTCTTCTGTAGCCTTAGGCTCCAGAGAAATCCAAGTCATTAAATAGGGTGCATGGTGCCCCTCCCATGCAAAGCACCAAAAGAAAGAAGGCCCCTTGCTGAGACTTCAGGAAGCAGTTTTCGCACCTTTCTTGCCATGCGGATCATCCAGAGGTCTTCTGTGGCCTAAGGCTCCAGAGGAATCCAAGTCGTTAAATAGGGTGCATGGTGCCCTCCCATGCAAAGCACCAAAAGAAATCATGGGACCTGAAAGTCGCGCATCTGAATGTATCTCTGTACAGTTTCATTAGATTTTGAGCGGCGTGTTTGACCGGTGTGTTGTGTGCGCGCAGGCATTCCTGCCTGGATCGGCTGGATCCGGTACCTGTCCTTCATCTACTATGGGTTTGGCATGCTGCTGCATATCGAGTACCAGGGGCGCACCATCTACAGCTGCGTGGACCCCAACACAGCCGCCTCCTCTGGCGCCATGAGCGTGCAGGTGCGGTTACTCATCCCTTGTCACTCATTATTATTTTTACAGGTCGGCGATCTGAAAGCCAGAGGCCATAGGGCATACACGCAGGGCGTCTGCAGCCAAGTCTGCGGGGCAAACAAGAATTCTGCAGCCTGGTAGTGCTTCACATTTTACCAAGTCTCAAATTCCAAATTCACGTGCACTCATCCTTTTTTGGTTTTACAAGTGAGATGTATGTTTAGCTTGTTCTACTTACATCGCGAGGCAGCCCGTTCTCACCACTTTTGCTCGCTCTGCTCTGATGTTCGCATATCTTTCTGCCACTGACCTCACCTGTCTCACTGCTCCCACAGGTGGATGTGAGGGACCCAGCAAGCAACCCGATCTGCCACCCAGTGCCCTCCCTGAAGGACACGTTGGGGCTGCAGCAGGATCCCAACTCCAACACATGGATCGCCATCGACGCTGCTGTCCTCATCGGCTGGCTCTTGTTCTACCGCATCCTCGTCTACATTGCCCTGCGGTATAAGACCGCGCGGCGATGATTGCCCTTTCTTCTCTGGCTCTGATGGCGACGCTTTGCATGCTGGGACTAGTACATGCCTGCTGCGTATGATTTTCTCATCATCTGGGCGATGCGTGGAAGGGCACAAGACTATGCGCAGCTGATTCCCTGTCTTCAGCGGCTCTTCTGGGCTCTTCTGAGTGCCCCTTGCAGCCATAGGCAAAGGGAATCGTCTGCGGATGCAATTTCACACCATCCTGTTGATCCGCCACATACTGATAATATTGAATCAGGGCGCCTAACCAATCATAATTTGGGATGATTCCCGCTTCCCGAGTGACGGTATCCAGCTCATCAGATTTGTGTGGCATGACTGTAGCTGGGTCTCAAGCAAGCTGCAGCTAGCACTTCTGTATTTTGGTTGACACAGGATCAGCGAATGATTTGCAGCACTAAAACTGGTGCAGATGCTGAGATGATGACTGCATGCAAATTGCCCCTGCTGCTATGGGCATATGAACAGTGTGCTGGAGTCTCTGGGAAGCTCAGAAAGCCGGCAGTATCGAATTTGCTGGCCTAATAAGGTAGAATAGATCTTGTTCTTTAGATGGTACTTTCTTTCCAGCGATGGGCCTGTGGCTGAGCAGGCAGTATGTACGATTATTGTTAGGCCATCCTGAACATATCTTAGTGATTCTCTCGGATGATCTGCAGGCTGCCAGGTTCTTCTATAATCTGTAGTGACTTTGCTGTCCTGTAGCTTTTCTCAGGAGGTGTGAGACACATCTGTACATAAGTAGGTGATTATGGAACTTTGAAGTGTCCTGCTCAGATGGGTATGAAATGACTTCATCTATCCTGGTTTGACAAGTCCCTGGCTGCGTATGAACCAGGAACCGGTCACCGATTGGTGGCCAATCTGCATCTGTAGTACTTGAATGCATGTTCTGTTTCTCATGTCTAGGCTGGATGCAAGTGAAAGTGAAAAGAAAGGAAGACACAAAGTGATGACTTCTGGTACCAGATATTCGTGCGGCTTCAATTTAACGGGTCCGTGCATTTGTTCTCATTGTTCGTAGCCAAGGCATTCCCCGGAGGTCACCTTTTGCTAATTCATTTCATGCATTCCTGGGTTTTCCGGAAGCCTGATGCCGGACTCCCCAATCGATGCTCGGCCCTTTTTAACCATTTGCAGGATATGTGCAATTGACACCATTCAAGAGCCTTTTCCCCCTTCACGGGTGTATCATTGCCAGTGTGTGCTGCATCCCACCTGCCAGCTTCACGCCCCTTCTCCTTCATCCATCTGGCGAGCAGACGTTTCATAAGGGGCAGGCCACAATCCCCGAAACTCATACAGAGAAAACTTTCCGATGGGTGAAGGACGCCAGACGGATCCTCTGCGTTTGTTGACGTCCTATGAAAAATGAAGAGGTGTTATATTCTACGTTGTCCATTTGTATGCCTGGACGAGTAGCGATCCAACAAAAAACCGCAGAGCATCCTAAGGCTAGGTGCCACGTGTAATAGTGATATTGCCTCCTGCATCAATTTTGGGAGTTTATTCCCTTACATTGAAGATCAGTAGCTTTGTCGTGACATCGGAGCGATCAAATCTGCTGCAGCATGGCGGGCAGCAGAAGGAGCACCGGTGGGGAGTCTTGCACAGTTGCTGTCTTGCTCTGGCGTATTCACAGTTATACACACGTTTTGAAAGCCACCGTGGATCGTAAATAACAATTGTAATGTGAATGGGCTCTAATGTCGAAGCATCTGGCAGGTGACTTTTCGCCCTTGGAGAAGGCAATCGAGACGCCAGCAACCAGACGCGCCACAGGCAAGGGGTCATTTTGTGCATTGATTAGCTCTGCGATGTAAAAAACTATCTTCCGTGTCGAATCCGCCTGTTGCATAACTTCTAAACTTCGCAGATGACTTTTCGCCTCTCCAAGGGGGACTCCACTACCCTGCCCCACCAACAGGTGTGGGCCTCCCTCCTGACCCAAGCTATGACCATATATGTATCATAGAAACCCCTTTAGTGCCTGCATAGCAATCTTCTTATCATCTCAAGGGAAAGAGGCCCAGACGGTGGGCATGCTGACTCAGCACCTGCAACATCTTTCCCGAGACCCCTCCCCTGAAGCTAAGCCACTGCAGGCAGTTTACCCTGTCTTCTGTGCCAGTACTAAAGCTTTACATGATCTAGGCACATCTTAGTGGCAGTTCTTATTGGCAATAATGGTTCTCTAGGCAAGGAAGTTGTGTCCCTGGCTGGCGGGGGGGGCTATAAAGTCTTAGCACGAAGCCCACAGTCGATTGGGTCTTGCTCGGATCCAGCGAGTGCATCAAGTGGGGGGTAGGACTTGCGGCAGCCTTGATATGCACTTTATCTGCAGACTACCTAACCTCGGGCAGCAAAAAGTTGTAATAATTTTATCTTGTGTCGGGGTTGCAGCGGCGGGCCGGCAGAGCGGCGCGCAGCCGGCCCCGGAGCGACCGCCGCGCCGCAGCGGCAGCGTGACGGGTGAGTCAGCGCCGCGGAGAGAGTCCAGGGAATCTGGCGCTCTGCCGGGGGCGCCAAACCAGGCGGCCGGGGCCCCCCGCCCTAGCCGGGACCCCCCGGAAAACGGCGGCCGCCGGCCGAGCGGCAGTGGCGCGCCCCCCGGCGAGCGCAGACCGTCGGCCTATCCTGCGGTGTACGGGGCCGGCAGTGAGAGCAACGGCTACCCTGCTCCCGTGCAGTACCCTGCAGTCACCGGTGAGAGCGCCCCTTTCACTTCATTCGCCCCTGCTTTTCTAACATATTGAGCTTCAGCAGAGTCTACGCGGTGACCTCTCATTGCGGGCAAACCTTGCAGTGATCTGCTTGCAGTGAAAGTCCTGGGCGCCGTTCTTGGCTTTTGCTTTATACGTGCCCCTTTCTCAGATTGCAATTTATTTTTCTTTCAGTCAAGCTACTATGCAAGCAGCCTTCCTGAGCTCCCCTGAACACGTGCGCGACCTGATCCCTGCAGACGCACCATGGCGGAGGGACAGCGCGGCAGCGGCAGCCGCTGCCGCAGCGGCACACGGCGCGCAGCTGCAGCCGCCGCAGCCGCAGCCGGCGGCGGAGTGGCCAGACGCGCACGGCGACTTGGTCACCTCGGAGGACGGTGCAGAGAAGCCGCCGATGTACAAGGCATTTGCGTTCAACGATGCCGAGCGCGCGGATCTGGCGGCTGCCGGCGGCATCGGCATGCTTGGCTACCGGTTCCACCGCAGGACCACCGTCAACTGGTGGGGTGCCCTCAAGGTTAATCTTGAAAATTTGAATTTAAACCCAATTTGGGGTGTGGATATTATGCTTTGAAGGTGCCCAGTGCTGCACTTGGAACCCGCTGGGCATCCCTCGCGTTTTAATCTGAGGCTGATTGCCTTCACTCTGACAGATGTCTCCATTGCTCAAAGCCACCTTTGTGATGCAAAATGTGATCAAGAGCTCCTCTCTGCTTTGATCATTGCAAGTTCGTGGCTTTTCCTCTTGTCCTGGTACTCTTCGCCCTGTATTGAAGCTGGGGAATCCGCTTGGAAGGTCCATGTGCCCACTGCAGGAAATTCTGTCTAGCATCTTTGGCTGCAGGCTTGCCTCGAGACAGCAACACCTTTGATGTAACTGTTGAGTTAGTGAGGCTGTTACCTTGGTGGCTGTGCAGGTACGCATGGCTGCTGTTTCTGTTCTACCTGGGAGCTTTCGGCTTCTACCTCTACGTGCGCATCACCAAGACCCTCGACCTCGGCAAATATTACCAATGGTGAGTCACCCCTGCCACATCAAATGGTGCTCGTGCCTCAAGCGCTTCTCTCGCACATGTTGATGTCCTTTTCCTTGCATTAACAGATGTGTCTGTTATTGGACCAAGGGTGCCCTTCTGTCACCCCATAGTGCACCCTGCGCTTTGAGCCTGCGCTCAGCAAGTGTCTTTATTAGGCACAGGATTTCTTTTTTAATTATTAAGCTGTAGGCACCCCCAAGACAGGGAAACCTGGAAGGGAAACATTGAGAAGGTGCCCTGCAAAGCACAGGGCTCTGTTCGTCGGCACAAGCATTGAAAAGGAGTATCAAGTATCTTCGTTCTTGGGATTACTTCGATTGTAATTGAGTTGTGATGCATGCAGGTATGGCATTCTTCTATTGGTAGTGGAGTGCATGGGAGCCAGCACAGTGGTCACGTATGGCATCTGGCTGCTCTACTCCCCAGTGCAGGAGGACTTCCCCGAAGACCCCCACAACCCTGGCCTGCCCAAGGTGCATCTCCCCTGCTATGTGGACCCTTGCTCCCTTATATCAGCTAATCGCATGTGCCCCTTTAGATTGGCCCACCACCACCATGGCATGCATGCAGCCTGCAATCCTCAACACCTGTGAACTGCCTTGACAAAGTCAGCACACAGGCGACATATAAGCACAGGAAAGCCTCTTGTCTTTCTTGCATTGCCAGACTCTTGAGCGTGCCAGCCTCTTATGCAAGCAGGTGAAGTTGAAGCGAACCAGCAGAACAGGATGCTGTGCCCAATAAGTTTGCCTCCTCCGGTTTCAAATCAAGTTTTCGGAATTGATTGGTTTTGTGCCTCTTTGGTTGCTGTACAGGTGAAGCTGAATTACCACGTGCGAGTTCTGGTCCCCTGCTACAAGGAGGATCTGGACATCATTCAGAAGACTGTCCTGGCCGCTCTCGATGCCACGCTGCCGGCCGGATGCGCTCGGACTGTGTACTTGTGCGACGACGGGAAAGACCCAGAGAAGCGCGAATGGATAGGTTAGAGCCCCCACCAACCCTTGACAGCTCTTATTTGCCAGGCAATATGCACTTGTGCATTAATGACGAATAGAAGACCTCGTGACTCGAAGCGGCACTGTACGCGTTCCTAGAAGAGCATGCTAAGAGGCTGTTTTGGCATCCCTAGAAGAGCATGCTGTTTCACATCGTCTACAATACAGCTGGTCAACGATACCTGTTGTTGACATTCATACTGATCTCTGGGAGAAAGCTAGGTCCACAGCATTTCCATGCGCATGTCAAGATCGAGGTGAGAACATGATGACGTCATGCCTGTAAAAGGGACCAAGAGTGCTGACGCATGTAAGTTTTGTGGTCCTGCCCAGGAACGCTCGGACCGGACGTGGTGTATGTGAGCGGGCGCTTCCGCAAGAATGGCGAGATGAACGGCAAGTCCGGCAACCTCAACAACTGCGCCCGCCAAATCTACCCCCCGGTCAGTCCTCAGCTCTGGCGCTTCACTTGAATCCTTTTTGCATGCGCGGACATCATGAAGGGAAGCTGTAGAGGGTGGCCTTCGGCTTGAATCCCCAGGAATTAATCCAGTGACAAGTTCTTGCATGCATCCTGATATTGAGTGTCATGCCACAAGCGCGTTGCAACAGGAACAGAATAAAAGTCTTGCCACACAATGGTCCCACTGGGAGCATCAAGTTGGCAACGGTATTTGAGAAACACGAGTGTTGCAGCTGCAAATAGCAGGTTGCTGTTCGCAGCTGCTGCAAGGGCGGCTCACAGGAGAGAACTTGACGAAATTGTTTCTTATTTCCTATTAAGCTTCGCTGCAGCTTGTGTCACATGCATGACTGATACCTGACTAATCCGCCCCGCCGCAGGAGATTCCCATCCCCGGCAACGAGCTGATGTGCATCTTTGACGCGGACCAAGTCGCGCGAAAGTGCTTCTTCCTGCGCACGCTGCCGCTGTTCGATGCCGGGGACGATGTGGGCATGGTTCTCTCGCCGCAGTGCTTTCACAATCTGAACTATCACACGGACATCTTCAACCACTCCAACCGCCAGTTCTGGGAGTACATGCAGCCCGGCTACGATGCTTGGGGGTTCATCTCTTGCACCGGTGCGCTCTTGTCCAAATTTGTCAAATTCCTCCTATGGTTATCAAATTTCATATTGCACCAAAGCTAAAGAGAGCAAGATAAACGCAGCCTCAGATCTGGGTGGATCTCACGCCGCGCGTGTGTGCTGTGTGGCATGCACATTACCTGCATTCTATTTGCATGGTACAGCCATGCGCAAAGAAATCTGAAAGAACATGCAGGTCAAAGACACACCAAAGTTGCTTTTGAGCACCTATCTAGGAATTCGAAAGTATCTTCTTCCTGGATTCCAGATTGTCGGCAATGTTTGGCACCTGTTCTATCTCGCCCAGTGCTGGAAGCTCTTGAGGAGATCCCAGAGGCGTGAATAAGTGCAGCTGGTTTCGCAGAGCTTACTCTGCCGACTCGGTGCTGAGTACAATGAGTGTTGCTTGCTGCAGGAACCAATTTCCTGATGCGTGCCAAGGCTTTCATGGAAGCTGGAGGCAGCCCCACCTACACGCTGACAGAGGACTTTGCGCTGGGCATGGAAATGAAGAAGTACGGCTGGCAATGCCGCTACGTGCAGGTGAGGGGGTCATTGCTAGTGCATGCAAAGTTTCCAGAAATGTAGTCATACCTAGTGCAGGCACTTTCGAAATTCAAGAATGAGCCGCTTAAAACTTTCCCCTGGTGGTTCTAATGGTTCCGTGGTGTGAGTTATTGTGCTCCAGAGTGACTGTCTTCTGTCGCTGGTCACTGGCTTCTTTGCTGCCTGCAGCTTTACCTGATCCAATTTGAAGATGGCCAATTTCTGCAAATGCCAATTAAAAGAGCCCAGTAATAGTATATGGAACTCCCAGTAATAGTCCACGCTGCGTGCAGGAGTACCTGGCTGTTGGCGAGGCTCCGGACGAGATCCGTAACTGCTTCCAGCAGCGATCGCGGTGGACCAAGGTACTCCTATCTTTGCCAGAACAGGCGATGGTCCTGCTTTGGCATGATACCTCATGAGTACCTGAGCCTCTTCTGTGTGAAAAATAATGTGTGTGCACAGTGCTGGTCACAAATTGCCCTGTCAATGGGCAGGAGCCCAACTGCATGCATGTTGCAGACCAACTGCTGCTGTGGGCCAGAATCCGCTCTCTCACAGCTTTTTACTGACACTTATTGAAGCATCTGCATGCTTAACACGTGCATGCAAGCAAGTGGCTGCTGGCAAACGCATCATTGAAGTAAGAGACCAATTGCACAAAAGAGAAAGGCAATTACTGGACGTGAACAATGCTTACCTGTAGCGCCTTTTCCAGATCAAGTTTGGTCGAGAAGCAGCTTTCAGCTGTCCAACAACACTGTGTGCATTCTTCTCGCATGCATGCAAGCAAGTGGCTATTGGCAAACTGCACAATTGAAATCACAGACCAGTCCCGAAGGTGTGATCGGCAACCTTTTCAAACTGACTTCTGTGACGTAATTTGCAGGGCCACTTCCAGATAATCCTCAACCCGCGGCGCACCCCCTTGTTCCAGTGGAAGCTGCGGCTGTTTGATCGCATAATGTACTGCAGCGGATGCTGGTCATATACTGTGGGCGCTGTCACCACGCCAGTCTTCATAGCCATCCCAATCCTCACCATCTGGATCGGTGCGTGTTTTGCTTTCATTTTCCTTGTGAAATGTGCATGTTGCCGCTGACATCCACATTGGAATAAAGCCACAAAGGGCTTCAAGGGATGCAGTGTCTGAGGGAAAAATGGAGCCACTGTAGCAGCAACTCAGTTCTCGAGATCCAAATCGTTGCCCGGATACTTCTATTCTGCCATTTTCAAGCGGCTGCTACCACTGCTCACACCAGCACCAGCTTGCCTTCTTCCCTGTGTGGACAATCATGTGCTATTGAATGTGCTGTTGTACGTGAGCTCCTTGCAAGTAACAAGCTACGTGGCAGGTGTTTGACGCTCAGCTGCACCGTGTGGCTAGAGTCCCCAACTGTTGCTAGGTGCTTCACAACTTTTTACAGCTAGATGTGAACCCTGAGCAAAATACTGGTGCACATTGTGCTGCAGGAATTTTCCCAGTGGTCATCTCGAGGGAGTTTGCGCTCGCCTTGACCATCTACACGGTTGCCACGCACCTGCTTCTCTACTACGTCCGCAAGCTCAGGTGAATGCCTCGCTTACTCCTGTCTGCCTTCAGTTCTGCTAGTTTCTTGGACCTATCAGGTTCCCCTGTAAGTGTTTGTAAACTTTTTACGCGGTGGACGAGTGCGGGAGCGCATTAGTGCTATGGCTTGTTTCGCCGGCCCGGTAGTTCTTCTGGGGCTTTGAGTGTTGCATTTGTTTCAGACTGGTATCGCTGGCATTTCATGACAAGGGCCTTCACCCAAGCCTACACAGTGAAGCTCTGTTTCAAGAGCGGACTTGCAATGCATGTTGAAGACAGAGATTCAAACAAGTCTTCATGTGATGTGCCTGACGGGGAACGCATGTGTGCAGCCATTTTGAGGCATTGTGGTTTGCGAACGTGGCGAACAGCATCCTGTGGTGGGCCTTTGTCAAGGCCTGGTGGCGGGCGTTCATCACCCGCCTCTTCTGCTGCTGCTCCCGAATGGCACGCCCCTTCACCCTGGCTCCATAAGAAGGGAGAGAAAATATGCTTACCCTAGCTTGCACGGCTTTTGGCGCACGATCTGACCTGCGCTTCCTCACCTTGATTCACGGGGGGCCGGAGTGTGTTTGTTCCAAGAATGATTTCACTTCGTGCTGTGAAGACAGAATCCTGTCGCGCGCGTTTGTAGCATCTCTGCAGGCTTCTGCACTGCTTGCAGGCACAGATGGCCACAGCAGAGCATCATTCAAGAACGAACAGAATTGCTGCAGCAGCCCTACTTCGTGTCGCCAAGCTAGGTCCTCATTACTCAGTGTGCATCTGTAGGAAAAACCACAAAATGTTTAATCCTTGACCGCTTTGTGATGCAGGCGTTCAAGGCTACTGCCAAGGGCAAGGGTAGACTGGCGAACAGTGCTGCTGGGGACATCTGGCTGCACTGCCTGGCAGTCATCGTGCTCGTAGCCACCATGGCCATCGGCATCTGGCAGCTCGTGGCAGGCGCACAGGTGAGCTCCCCACACTGGACTGCAACATTTCTTGTCTTTTCTGACGAAGATCAGGGATTGTGTTGGTGGGCTAGAGTTGGGTTGCAGGTGGGTTGCAGGTGGGTTGCACCCTTGATACTAGAGAAATGGGTTCTCAGCAAACTGTAGGGATAGACTCGGTAGGCAGGAAATGTTGCAGCTCGTGGCAGGGGCGCGGGTCAGAGTTTCAAGGACTTTCCCAGGAGACTATGACTATCTTTTGAAGATGCATAATTAAGGAATTGCAAGTGTACAGATGAGTGAAGCTGGTAGGTGATGCTGGCTGAATGTATGGTCGGACTGGTAGTGCATGTGACTAATATCTCTGTCCATTCTTTTTCCTCCAACCAGAGGTATCATTGAGAATGTCGCAGGTCTCTTCTGCGGTGCAAATGCATACATAAAATTAATTCCCAGTGCTGTTAGTAGGAGCAGGGATTAATATCAATATTGCTACCTTGGTATTTGCGCAGGCGCTGTCTCCGCTGCTGATATCGGTGCTGTGGGCGGCTTTCGCGATGGTCCCCCCCTTCCTGCTGGTGTCCTACGCGGCGGTGGGGGGTCCGGGGGTGATCATGCAAATCCTGTGCTTCTTCTGCGGCATAATCTCCACCGGCACCGGCCTCGCCGCAGTCGGCATCCTCTGGGCCATCCCCAGGTACGAATTCATATCTCGAACCCCTTAAAATCAAAATTGACATTCAACACTTCAAAAATCAATTGTTTGAGATTGGGGAGGTATCGAGCGCAGTGCTTGGCATCCTCTTGGCATTTGCCAAATGGGAATATGAGTTCGGAGATGAATTTTAGCCCGGATTCGAGGTTCAAGGCATGCGCCCTGTTCTGCAATGCTGTCATGTGCTTGTGCTGTTTACAACGGGGGCATTTAGGTCCCTGCCATGTTTGCCCCGGCTGGCGGGGGGCGGTGTAAATAATGAGCACTGTGCCAACGGTTGATTGGGTCTTGCTTGGATCTGGCGAGTCCATCAAGGGGTAGGATTTTGGCTGCTTTTACTGCAGCTTGTCTGCAGACGCACCTTGCTTCTGGCAGGAAAAGCGTGCAATAATAATATTAATGTTTTTCTGGACGCGTGTCTGACAAAAGTGCATGGTGTCAAAGCGCACAAAGGAAGGTGTGGTGTGGTGTCTGGTTGGGGCTGTGGAAGTATGAGTCACTCCCCAAAAATCATGTCACCAGCTGCTGATGACTCTTCTGTGAAGATCGCTGATCGTGATGCATCTTGTGTTATGCAGCTACAACTCCAAGGAATTCAGCGGGGGCCTGATATCCCAGAAGGACATCGGAGTCCTGTTCAGGTACATTCACGACGCGCCACAGCGATTTGGCCGCTGATAGCTGTCTTTGCTGTGGACAATCTACTTGAAGATGTGTGTTTTTGGCAGTCCAGGAAGTCATCCGTTTAATCCCGCAGATGTTACTATACTACAGCAGTTGCCTTTTACAAGACATTTTTGGGTCTATCGTGAAGTATGAGCTGGGCTGGAATTATCATATAAAGCTACAATCGTGTCAGCGCCATGTTTGCGCTGTTGGAGCTGAGCCTGATGTGGCGGCATTCAATCAAAATAGGCACGTTACTTTTCGAAAACAGGGGACATTTCAGACCTGGGTGCAGCATGATGTCAGGAAATATTTACGGTGCCTCAATGTCAAAATTAGACCCACAGTATTGATATTGTTGAGAGTTATCTTGGACAAGGTACCTGTGGCTCTGTGTAGCTCTGGCCAGTACAACAGGAAGCATGTTTGCGCAGCAACTGGATTTGAAGGCGGCAGACAAGTCCATGCCGAGCTTATTTGGTTGGGTGGATTGCCATTCTGAACTGGTCACTGTATGGCCTGTGTGTGCCCAGTGGGAATGCCGGTTGCAGCTAAGCAAATTTCAATGGAATGCAGCCGCATGACTATATTAGCTACTACATTTCTCCGGTAGTACCGGTGGTGAAAAGCACCTTTTAAATTTTTGCAACAATGGCCATGTTATATCCAACATGGTGATACTGTAGCATATTGTCTTGGCACTTGCATTTGCTTTGGGAAAACTGCTTTATTACGCTGACTACCGCATGCATTGGCCACTCTCGGGAAGTCCCTCGGCCCACCTCGACAACGTAGCTGCAGTTACGTAAATTTGAGTTCGTAAGAAGCGTATGGATTTGACTTCCGCCAGTTTCCATCGTGACTGCAAAGCATCATTGTCGAGGCCTCGTTTTGCTTGCAGTTCCATCATTAACCTGCTGAGTCAGGCGATTGTCTCATAAGTGTCTCAGATCAGATCATCTGTGGATCAGCAATGGCGTACCAGTGTGTTGTGACAGGAGCCACAGGGTAAATGTCTTGAAACTGGAGCAGGGTGAAGCAGATAGTTTGTACTTTGCTTAGGAATTCATGCTGCAATTCTTGAATATTTTTTTGTCGCAGGTATGTTGCATCGGAGCTAACCAAGCAATTGCTAGAACGAGGATATAACGTGAAGGGGACAGTCAGAAGTCTGAAGAGCAGTGAAAAGATTCAGCATCTGATCAATCTGGGGGACGCCCTACCTGGTCGGCTCACGCTGCACGAGGCAGATCTCCTGTCAGAGGGAAGCTTCACTGGCATCGTGCAAGGCGCAGATTTTGTATTCCACACTGCGAGCCCCTTCTTCATCAGGTATGAATTTTTTGTGCAGCTCCAGTGGCCGCATGCATGGCAGATGTTGCTCACAAAAAGCCATGCCCCTTCCAGCACATCGATGACAACAGCACTTACCTGTCATCTGCAGGGGCATTGAAGATCCTCAGACCGAGCTGGTAGATCCTGCGGTGAAGGGCACCAAAAATGTCCTCAAAGCAGCAATCAAGAGCAAAGACACTGTGCGCAGAGTTGTCCTGACATCGTCCATGGCAGGTGCCAGCACTGCCAAACCATTCCTCTACTCAGCCCTGTCAGCAGGCATTATGTGAGAATTGTTCCTGGGGCCAGACAATGCTGTGTGGTTGTTGCAAACTGCTGAGCGCTGCAATATTCTGCAGATCGTGCTGATAAATGGTGACTGCTTTACAGCGATTGTGAAGGTCAAAAAGGGCCCCAGCAATGGCTCCTTGTACACAGAAGATGACTGGAATGACGAGAGCTCCCTCAAAATCAGCCCCTACATGTACAGCAAGGTAAAGCCTATATGGAGAATGCACCCGAGTAGCACCCCCGTTCGTGGCTTTTATCAGGACACTGCTTAGAAAACTCTCCATCATGCCAAGCATCAGCTGCCAACTTCCCTGTTTCATAGCAGAGTGCTCTTACTAGTGATCCGCCATGCTAAAAGGTCACACATGTCCTGCTTGCTACACTCGCAAGTCTGCAATGTGATTGATTGTGCTCATGGGCTGGAGGTTTCTCGTATGGTTGTTGCATGCATCACATTTAGTTTAGGAGGCAGCCCTTGCTTGTGACTCAGGCGCTCCCTCTGTCTGGGATTTCTGCATTTCCATATTTTTCATTCGGATTTGTGACGAGCGCTTCCCAGCCTACTTCTCATTGTGCAATTGCCTGTGCACAGACAGAAGCAGAGAAGGCGGCTTGGGCATTGGCGAAAGAGGCAGGATTGGATCTGGTGGTCATCAACCCCTCTCTGGTCCTGGGTCCCGTGCTCACCAACCGAGCAGACTCCACCTCCATCCAGATGATGAAGGTGATTGGCTTTTTGAAAACTTTTTTGAAAACTTTTTTCACATCTGAAGGCGCAAGTTCATGTTGGTGAGAGCAACGTGCACCTGTTGCGCTGTGCCGGCGTGCTGTGCACGCTTTGGGCGCCAATGGGCATCAAGCAAATCACCTTGTCTCTGGGTGATCGAAATTATCAAGAGGAATTTGTCAGAAGAGATTTGGAGGGGGCACTACTTGAACCCAGGGCGGCATCATCACCAGGCCTGGAAACTTCTCATGGCTGCACTGCAGGCAGGGGACACACCATCTAATCAGCATCAGTCCCCTGTTACTTGACTTTGAGATCACCGGGAGCTCTGCAGATTCAAGTATTTCACAATGTTATATGTTAAATCATGTTCAAATTACAATGTGCAGGAGTTTGTGGAGCACACAGCCAGCACGATGCTGGCGAGGCAGGTTGATGTGAGGGACGTGGCCAGGGCGCATGTGCTGGCAGCAGAGGTGACTCGTCGAATTTAACTCAAATTCAAAATCAAAAAAAGAGAGACTTAGGGTTTGATGCACGGTGCCACAGGGGCTTCAACAGAATCCAGGATTGCCCAGACAGCTCTAATGGATGTCTGGCAATCCCAGGATCTGTGACTACCTTGTAAATGAAATCGCAAGCAGCTCGGCTGGGGCATCATGAAGTGTAGTCACTCTAGCGGGGCAGGTTATCTGACAAATACAGCATGTGCCGGCAGGTGCCAGCAGCACATGGGAGGTACATTCTATCGCATGACTCCACGGTTTCCACAAAGTTTCTCTCAGACATCCTCTCTGAGCATTTCCCCCAGTACAGCTTCCCTGCAGGCGAAGACACGCCCTCTCAGAGACTGGTGGACAATAGCAAGGTGAGCTTTCTACCCTTTCTGCTGTTTAAGTGGCAAGGACATATTACAATAAGATTGGGGGACTACGGGGAGTGCAGTGATGCTTCTGCGATAGTGCACACGTCAGAAATGCAGATGTTGTATTTTGTGTCCTGGGCACATGCTGGAGTTGCGAGCTCTGCTTGATATTTCAAATTTGAAGGGAGTCCACAGGAAGCCAAGTTTTCGGGATCCCTATCGAAGATATCATGAATGTTGTGGTAATATCGCGCCGTGGGTGACAATCTGAATCTCAAAACCTTTCTCCTGGTGTCTTCAAGCAAGACAAGAGTTGGCTGGCATCTCATCTCACATGGTGCTCTGTTCATTTGCATGCAGGTTGGCAGAGAGCTTGGACTGCAGTTGAGACCGCTGAGAGAGACATACATTGACATGGTCACCACACTCATACAGCAAGGAATTGCTGCGCCAGTGGCGAAATAAAAGATTGCAAAAGCTCGTATAGATAGAGTTATTAGCACAATTCATGCAAATTGCTCCGGCTTGCCCATAAGTACGCGTACTTATAGTATATTTGTTGGTAGTGGTAGTGATAGCATACTGAGCACCGCGCCCGCGGTTGATTGGGTCTTGCTTGGATCTGGCAAGTCCATCAAGGGGCAGGATGTGTGGCAATCCTTATTATTTTAGCACCTTGCGGCTGCTGGAAGAACTTGTACAAGAACTTGTACTGTATTTATTGAAATGGCTGACGGGTCGTCACTAGTCATGCATGCGCATACCTTCATGCAGCATTAACAGTCAAGAGTAAGCAGCTGCGGATCATTCTGGGATTTCAAACAGGGCGATCACTCGAAAAGTGCATTTGAAGTTGTCAGGGAATTGCCAACATGCCTGACGGCAAAGTTGCCCAGGACTAGGTTGAAGACTTAAGAATTACAGTTGTGCTTAAACTCAATCCTAGAGTAATTTCTATCCAAAACAACCAGATTGGAGCATGGAGTGGTTGAATGTTTGCAGTAGGCGGCAAAAAAATGGTTAAGCATTAATTCAACGCAGGTCCACTAGCTTCCTGGGCCTGCGAAGCTGGAAGCTGGCTTTACGTGACATTCAAACTCGTAAGGTCGTTTCGATGCCGAGCCCCTCAAGTACAGCAGTAACCTTTGGCTTGATTACCGCAGGGACTGCTTGTTAGTCCGCTGAGGGATTGCTGGTACACCAGGTTGACTCCGAGACGTCCCAGATCAACACTCGGACCAGCGATGGCTTACCTGTGTGTGGTAACGGGGGCTACTGGGTGGGTTTCATGCCAATCAGATCTTGACATCTTATTTCGTTGTGGCTTGATCCACATTTGTGTTACTCAGACATAATGTTATTCACCCAGGTACATTGCATCGGAACTGATCAAACAGCTGTTAGAGAAGGGTTACAACGTCCGTGGAACCGTCAGAAGCCTGAAGAACAAGGAAAGAACTCAGCATATCATCAATCTGGGGGATGCCCTACCTGGGCAGCTCACGCTCCACGAGGCAGATCTCCTGTCTGAGGGAAGCTTCGATGACGTCGTGAAAGGCGCAGATTTGGTGTTCCACACTGCAAGCCCTTGCTTCTTCAGGTGTGCATTCAACTCATTCTTTAGGTGGCCGCATGCATGGCAGAGGTTTGTCACAGGGGCATACTGACTCGCTGCTTCCACCACACACATGACAGCACCCTGCTCATGCCTGCAGGGGCATTGAAGATCCTCAGACCGAGCTGGTAGATCCTGCGGTGAAGGGCACTAAAAATGTCCTCAAAGCAGCAATCAGGAGCAAAGACACAGTGCGCAGAGTTGTCCTGACATCATCCACCGCAGGTCCCCCTTTTCCCCATATGCACCCGTTTCCTGTTCTTGTTCAGCCCTTTCTGAAGGCTCCTCTGGGTTTCTGCTGTGGTGAAGCAATGGTCTGTGACTGCCTCGTTATTGTGTGGGCTGCAACTGTTCGAGCTGCATTATGCTCCAGATATGCTGAGTAATAATGGTTGTGCAGCGATTGTGAAAGGGAAAAGGGGCCCCAGCAATGGCTCCCTGTATACAGAAGAGGACTGGAATAATGAGAGCTCCCTCACAAATAGCCCCTATATGTACAGCAAGGTATGTGACACAGCAGAGCATTTGCTGTCAAGCACGCCTATCTGTCTTGTGTGCTTCAACCGACTGTTGCTTTGACTATAGGGATAGGTGTTACTCCTCATAGATGCATGCTTTATGTGTTATTGTTCTGTGTGGAGGCTGCAGCTTTTATTGGTTGCCAGGAGTATTACATACCATAATGGCCTGGTGATCAGTGGTGAACTTCTCTCACCCACTAAACACATTCACGGCGCATGACTGCCAAATACACTCCTCTTATAGGAGTAGCATACGGTATAGGATGCTACTGCGCACCCTATGCGGTATGCGGTTTCTATGATTGAATCTCCTGCCAGATTGTGTAATCGGCATGTGGACACACAATGCAGAATCTCACAAGGCCGGTCCTGTGTGCAAGCAGGTGCAAGCAGAGAAGGCAGCTTGGGCGCTGGCTAGAGAAGCAGGCCTGGATCTAGTGGCCATCAATCCTTCTTTGGTCCTGGGCCCAGTGCTGAGCAGCCAAGGGGATTCCACCTCCATACAAATGATGAAGGTGGGGCACCCCTCTTTCTACATCCGGAGGGCTCTAGGTGGTTGGGTGCATGCCTAAAGATGCTGCCAATTTGGGCTTACCCATCTACCTTGACATTGGGAACCCAAGAGATTGAGACCGCATGAGGGGGTTTTGGGTTCGATTTACAGTCGGCGGCTTCTGCCTGGATTCCAGTTAGGTGCCGCGTTGCCCGATGTCAGGATATGCAGTCGCATCAGCAACGTGAGTGACATATAATTAGATAACTAGTCAATAGGCATTGTGCAACAGGGGCAGCAAGCACAATCAATTAAGATTGCAATTAAAATTGCTAAATTCCTCTCAAATAAAACCAGCAGGGGCGTAGTGGGGAACACCCTTAGATGCTGTGATGTAGCATGCACATTGAGAAATCAAGCAAGGTCTGGCCGATGCAAGCAGACTGTGCCAGATGGAGTCCTCCCATATTCAGCGCTGCAGGCTTTGTCGTCAGTCAGAGCTGTGTCATGCTCTAACTAAGAAAATGTGTGCTGTGCAGGATTTTGTGGAGGATACAGACACCACAGGAATGGCGGCATTTGGAAGGCAGGTGGATGTGAGGGACATTGGCACGGCGCATGTGCTGGCAGCAGAGGTGATCCTACCGTCCAGTGTTTCTGAGCAGTGCAAAGTCCGTGATCTGTGCATGTTTGAGAGCTGAGTCAGATACAAACTCGCCTCCACTTGCTGAAAGTGCAATCGTAGTCTCACCTTTGCCCCTTTGCTCAAAACGCCGGGAGCTGCAAGACATCTGGCTCATGACAACTGGAGTCCTGTTTGGCTTCGAGCATCTGTAAGTGCATTTCCCCATAATTCATAAAAGGAACCATACTAGCAGGGTTGAGACATCATTGCCATGATTCATGCCAAGAAAATGCCCTTTCCAGCTGTTCGCGAGCAGAGCTATTTGTCTGACAGAAAGAACATGTGCCGGCAGGTGCCGGGAGCACAGGGGAGGTACATTCTATCGCACGAGTACAGCGCGTCGACAACAGACATTTCAGACGTCCTCTCTGAGCGGTTTCCCCAGTACAAATTCCCTGCAGGCGAAGACACACCCTCGCAGAAAACGGTCGACACAAGCAAGGTGAGCTTATTTCTTTTCCTCTGCTTTTACTTGAGGAATCAGGACTGGCCATGGTTCACTGCTGCGTTAAGGTCAGATCATCTGGCTGAGATGAGACGTTTCATGACTTCGTATGGACGTGCAGATATCACTCGAAAATTGTTTCTTGGAGATGCCAGGTTGCTGAGTGTGCTCCAGCAAAAATACTGGTGACATGCATGTGATCTGAGATGCTCTGTTGTTTTGTGTGCAGGCTCGCAAGGAGCTCGGACTGCACTTGAGACCGCTGAGGAAGACATACATCGACATGGTCACCACGCTCATACAGCAAGGGATTGTCAAATTGGTGGCCAAGTAGTTGGCTTCTGTTTTATGTACACAGTGCAGGGTTTGACAACTTAGGAGAATTCCCGGGGGTATTGCCCAGTGACAAGGGGGAGAGAGGGCTAAAGAAGGGTCGCCCCCGAGGAAATTGGCCCAGGCACTCCCAGGCCTGTGACAAGGGGGCTAAGCCCCGAGAATGCCTGGGGAAAGTCCAGGGTGACCCCCGACACTTTCGGGCAGATTAAATTTAGGATTGGCTGCCCACTATCGTTGATAGGTCTAATACCCGATCTATGCATGCAGATCCATGCAATCGGCATGCTTAAAGGCCAAAATATCTACTCTGCGAGGCTTCATTTTGGGGCTGCCCCGAGACAAGATGTAGATTGTTTGGGGTCACCCCGGCAAATCACAATTTTGCTGCCATGAAGTCTTGGGCGTAGCCCCACTTTATGGCCCGACCCCGGGGCGAGCCCGGGTTTTTGGCCACTCCCTGTCAAACCCTGACACTGTGTAGTTTAGGAGGCACTTGCAAAGTTGTTTGCGTGCGTGCTGTTCCGTTCTTGAGCTGATCGTATTTAAATAATTTACTTCCATATGTACCTGCTCTGGCCAGTCATTGGCCATGATGGTTGCATCATCATTGTGATGACATAAGTCTAATCTGGCAATTGTAGGCCAATCTACTTAAATTGTTATAACGGTATGTATCCTTTGCTACAATCTTGGCCTCGCTCGCACGATGAACAGATGCCTGGAGGGGTCTTTACATCCGGTAAAGTGTAATGGAGTGTCATGTTCATCCTTGGAACGCAGCTTCCTGACCTACGGAAGCTTCGCAGCGACTTCTTCCTGAGTGTCGGAGATTTCGTCATGACATTTCGTAAACTAAGCGCTGCATTTAGGACTTTGCTTTACGTCTTATTTTTCGGCACACCTTCCTTCACTAACATCTGTTACAGGCAGGAAATCGAGCGCTTCATTATAAAGAGACTTGTCGTTCAGCTGACACTTCACGATGGCTCTCACAGTGACCGTGACCGGGGCGACGGGATTCATCGCAACGGAACTAGTAAAACAACTGCTCGAGAAGGGATACGATGTCCGTGGAACTGTGCGCAGCCTTAAGAAGGAGGAAAAAGTAGCACACCTGAAGGCTCTTGATGCAGCTCTGCCTGGCAATCTCACCCTGCACGAGGCAGACCTCCTCGAAGAGGGCTCCTTTGACGAAGTAGTGAAGGGAGCGGACTATGTATTTCACACCGCCAGCCCATTTTTCATGGGGTAAGTTTTGAGTGATATCGGCTACCTAACACACCATCATACAGATCCTGTGCAGTGCACTGAAGCTGCGAGAAATAACTTTGTGCAGGGACAGTCCAGATGCTCAGAAAGACCTCGTGGATCCAGCAGTGAAGGGCACCACCACAGTCTTGAGATCTGTAGCGAAGAGCAAGGGCTCGGTGAAGCGAGTCGTGCTTACATCCTCTGTTGCAGGTGTTTGCCAGCCTCTCACACACTCTCACCCATTGGCTCCTGCTATTTTATGAACTTGATGGACGCACCAGCTGCTGTTCGTTGCTCTTTAGTATGTGTGTTCGTGTCATTATTTATCCCTGGCAACGGGGGGATGTACAAATACTGAGCACCATGCATACAGTTGACTGGGTCTTGCTTGTACATGGCGAATACATCAACAGATAGGACCTGTGGCAGCCTTTAATGCAGCTTGCCTGCAGAAGCAGTTTGTCATTGGCAGGAAAAGGGCGTCATGAATATACTAATTCACGTCTTCTGCTGCAGCCATCATGAAGATGAAGAAGGGTCCCTTGAAGGGCAAGGTGTTCACAGACCAGGACTGGAACGACGAGAACACTGTCTCAGACGGGCCTTACATGTACAGCAAGGCAAGGCAATTTCTCATTATGACATACTTTGCCTCATGAATCTGCCCTGCTGCAGCAACTCTGTCTTGCACAGTGGGCTATTGGGCAAAATGTGTTTTCAATGTGACTTGCTCTGGCTTTAATCTGGCTGCAGCAGCAGTGCCTTCTAGTACAGGTAGTTTTGGTCAATACCCAGAACTCAGCAATGTGATCTGCGCCTTTGATTTGCCTTAATGTGATTCTTCCATTCAATCATGCCTGGACAGGATTGAAGCGGTGTGCAGCCTTTGAGATTTTCGTTTGAAACGGGTGAATGTTGCACTGATTCTTTTGCGTTTGGTGCTGTGCAGACTGAGGCCGAGAAGGCGGCAAGGGCGCTGGCAGAAAAGGAGGGATTTGAGATAGCGACAATCCACCCTGCATTTGTCATGGGGCCAGTCATTGCTGCCAGGGCAGATGCTACCTCCATCGTCACAATGAAGGTGAGTCATGCAGGGTTGCCCTGCTGCCTGGGAAAGGGCGCTCACACCTGCCTGCAGCTATTTGGGAATGACAAGAATCTTCTAGTCCTGTTGCAGACAGATCTTGGTTTCTGGTTTTTGATGGAACGTCTCTCCTGACTGTGATCTTGGAGAACTGCGGCACAGGGATTTATTGAGCATGGGGATTATTCGTTCTTCCCTTGGCACTGTGACGTGCGTGACATCGCCCGCGCACACATCCTGGCTGCCGAGGTGAGTCACCTCCTCATAACCCCTGACCCTCCAAATTGGGAAAGAGATAGCGGCGGACCGTCGGTGCCAGTGGTTTTCAGGTTGCCTGTATTACTTTGCTGGCTGCCACGGAGTGGCAGCCAGCTGAAGTTGAATTTTTTCCTGTTGTGCCACAGTGGCGTGATCAGAGTATGCCACTTTTCCCACCCAAATTTCTTCATTACGCCACTTTGGCGTCAAGGAGCCACTAGTTCTTTCCCTGCCTCCAATTGTACTGGCACACAGGCGCCAAGACATGCCAATCAAACTGGGCACCTTTCTTAAAGAGTAAGAACGCTGACTAAGATCAGCAGATCATGCTATATGCGATTGTAAGCTCCTGTGCTGGCCGCGTGTGGCCTCCGCTACCCCACATTTGTTTACAGTGTTGCTGCATGCAAATGGTGCATACATGGCATGCGATTGGGATAAAGCCAAACTGCTTGTTCCCGTGGTGCTGTTTGCAATGACAAGATCCTGACAAGACCCTGCAATTGTTATAGGGCGCTGACGGCGTATATGTGGCATTCAATCTGTGCAGGTGCCTTCGGCAACAGGCCGCTACATAGTGGCACAGCCTCCGGTGCCCACGAGCTACCTCTCCAAGGTCCTCTCAGACAGGTTCCCGCAGTTCAAATTCCCGGCTGGCAAGGAGGATGACTCCAGCGAAATCTCATATGACACCAGCAAGGTGCGTTTAGTCATCTTTTTAGCTGTTGAGCCTTGCCTAGTAGAAAAAGAGATACGCAGACAATACCATGGCGGCTATTTCCACCTGTCTTTTGCCTCAAAATGGTGATGCCATGGCACGCCCTGACTACCAATGTAGCAGGCCAGGGCATGTGTTGCTTGCCCCTCAAATGAATGATCCCTGGCTAGTAGGCTTGGAGCATTCTGGCGTGGTCTTTGTATCATGTATTGTTGCTAGCTTAGTGCCAATTCTGGACCCGATTAGAGTGTAGAGGAAGAGAGTTCTGAATGCTGCATTTGCTTTGCTCTGCTGCGCAGAGCAGCTTGAAGCGACAGTAATCAGGTCCCAAGAAGCAAAAGCAGCTCGAAGGGACAGTAATTAGGTCCCAAGAAGCAAAATTTTAGCAGGAGTTGCATGCATGACCGTCTGCACCTTTGCCTGACGTTGAAAATTTGCTGGGCATGGGTGCAGGTTGAGAAGGAGTTGGGCCTGCGCATGCACCCCCTGAAGGAGACATACGTTGACATGGCGACCACGCTCATCCAGCGAGGCATTGCCAAGCCTGTGGCAAAGTGAGCGTTGCCAAAGAGAGTGGCAGTTTTCATCGGGTTGCATGAGGACATATTCTGTTAAGAACCGCGGCGTGTAGAGATAGACAGCAGAAGGGTTGTGAATATGCGGCAGACTGTTGCCGTGGCCGGCTGGCACTGTTGGGCTGGATTGTGCCCAACGAAGGAGCTGGTTGATGCGATGATTGATGCACAGCAATTGAAATATTCATCAAATCAGAACAGGTCGTTAAGGATTCAGCTCGGCACTTCTATGTGTGGGTGTGAACAACGTGACTGAAATTGTCAACATCAGGGAAGCTTGAATGAGTTTTGAAGCATCAAACTAAGCAACTCAGATTGACCAAAGCTCCTGCTATGGGAAGTGAGCACGTGTAAAATTGCATGCCTCCGATGGCCCGCAGCAGTGCTTATAATCAGAGCTCCAAATGCAGCATGGCGGCGATACATATGTGACAGAGATATGTACACCGTGTCAGAGATATGTACACGTGACGTACAGCGCTGGCTATATAGTGCAGCCATGCCAGCTCACTGTAGCTGCATGCAGCAGAAGTATTACAGTGTCTTGTGGCGGCTAATCACGTCAACAGCAGTGCCACACCTCGGAGCAGGACAGATCACCCTCACCAGACTTCCTCTTTCTGGGAAAATCTCATTCGTCCAGTCCACGTGGCCCCTCGTGAATGTTCCGTGCACGTGATTCACTTGCTGGGCATCTACCGCGAACTTTGCTTCTCCGCCGCTTCGGTCTTTCAAACCCATAGTCCAAAGGCGAAAGTAGATCTTCTGGCTTCGATTGCCGTGGGGAACTGCCCAACTCATTGCGCTGTAGGAGACTGACAAAAGGGAAATTGTCAGGCCGTTGCTTCGAATGTGGTACTTTTGCAAGCTGTAATGGCGTCGAACCTCCCCACTTCCGCCTCTCAGGTACTTGTTCGACATAACGAAGCTTACATTTGATCCTCTGCTGTATCCGCTCATTCAATCGTCTGGGGGTGGGTTCCTGAGATCAGCTTGTAATGGTCGGCAATTAGCCCTGTCGTAAAAGAAGACTAGCTGCCACTTACACTTCATTACTCAAAATATAGCTTCTCAGCATTCCACACGTTGCACCTTGGCTGTGTGCGGTCGCCATTCACAAGAATTGGTTTGGTGGGTGTTCCAGGCAGTTGCATGACACCTGCGATGGCTGCCAGAAAATTGCCCCACGAGTGCGCCGATATGGAATCGTCTCGAGCTCCTGACAGTGACCAAGCGCGCCTGGAGGCGTTGGGCTACAAACAGCAGCTTCACAGGTCGTTTGGGTTCAGATCCAGCTTTGGAGCCAGCCTCACGCTGATGTCCTGCATCATGGGAATCACAGGTGCTTTGAAACCACCTCCACAATCAGCTAATCGACACATATCTTTCCTTTGAGGGACCCTTCTCAGTGAGCCAAAGAGCAATGAGCTTCCTTGTCTACGACCCTGTACAATGCACGATGCCATGGCAGCTCAGGCAGAGTCTTGTGGATGCAGCTTCGGTGACATACACTTACCATGATGGGGGGCCATTGGCTGCTGTATGGGGCTGGGTGGCTGCCTCCCTGGCGAACCTGCTCATGGCCACTGCCATTGCAGAGTTGGTGTCAGCCTACCCCATTGCTGGCGGCTCCTACGTCTGGTATCTCCCCTACCCTTCCTTGATTTAACATTTTCTTGTCTTCATTCTTCCTGCATGCCTGCTGGTAGCTCAGCTATCAGAAAGGCGTTGCGACAGGAAGTTGTACAGGAAGTCGTACAGATGCCAGGATGCTGCGTTGTGACTTCCCAGATTCACAGGTGAGAATATTGTGCGCAGGTGCCTTGAGCTCACCGACAACAAGCCCGAGTGGACGCTGCTTGCGTGGGTGACAGGTAGATAATTTCCAGCTTTTCCTCAGAAGCCTTCTCTTTCGTGCAGTAATCTTTGTTCAGCTGTGGCCTTTCTGTCAGCTAGCAACAAGCACACTGCTGTGATCCCGCCATGTCATTTTTCAACGCCACTTCAAATCCCAACAACACTTGTGATGGGCAGTGCTCAGTTTGTCTTAGACTTATACATGTCTATGCACGAGATCTTCTGTTTTCTCACCTGTGCACATGTTGCATGTCAGTTGCATGAGACCCTTCTGGTTGCTGACATGAGCAGGATGGCTCAACATTGTGGGCCAGTTTGCCATGACGGCGGTGAATGCATACTTCACATCCAAGCTCATCACAACCATCTGGCTCCTGGCGGGAGGGCGTCACTCGACAAACTTTGATGTCTTCCTCATCTATTCCAGTGCGCCCCTGCCTGCAAATTATATCCAGGGGTCAATCCTGTTTGTCCCTTGCAATCTGTAATCACAGGTGGTTTTTGGACATCTGCCTGGAAACTAGGTCAACATTGAAAACTCACATTTGTCTGCTGGATGAAGAACACTTGCCAATCTGTATGTTCTCTTCGCAGGGTGTAAACTTATGATACATTCAAGAACTTATGATCTTGTTGTGATCTGGATTTCTCTGTATTTAAAAGCAATCTCTTCCTGAGTACTTACTGCCAACTGCTTTTCATAAAAGAGGCGTGTCTAGTCTGCACTGAAAATACAGTCTATTTGCTGTGCGCACAGTTTGCCTGCTGCTGTCCGGAGTGGTGGCATCTTCTCCGACAGATGCCCTGCGAGTGTTTGCCACGTATTCTGGGGCGTTTCTGGTGACAGCTGGCGCGTTAGTCATCGTTGTGCTGCCCATGCTGGCACCCTCTCTGCAGCCCGCCAGCTTTGTGTTTCTCGGCGCCCCCGAGACCCAGTTCGACAGTGTTTCCATCAGCACGTGAGCTCCTCCCCTACCGACTTTTGTATGCGCATAGACAGTTGCAATTCTGACTTGCACAACAGATAAAGCTTGAGGATACCTCACCTGTGCATGTGTCTTCTTGATTCTCGTGGCTATTGAGACCTCACTTCCAGGGAGGGACGTCAAGATTGACACATGTGGGGGGGGCATTATACTGCAGTGAGCACTATGTTGCTGAATTCGGACATATTTTTACTGCATGTGTGCCATGCTGCAGGTACATGTTCCTGATGGCTCTGCCAAAGGTCAACTTTGCTTACATCACGCCACAGACGTGCGCCCTCCGCCACACTGCAGCCAAGATCTGAAGATGTTGCTTAAATGCACGTCATGCATGCACAACCTTGCCTGTTGCTCAGAGTGAACAAGCCGAATGCCAGACATCGTTGACTGTCCTACGGGTCTTACAATGTTGTGTCAATTGCTGATGTACACTTCACACAAACAGCAAGAACAACCCATGTCCTGTCTGTGTCTTAGCTGTCCACTGTGTGGTGCTGTGACGAGCTCTCCAAACGATCAGTAACCTGCACGAATGCCATTTACTGAGGATGCATGTGGGTGTTTATGCTGCGCAGGCCGACCTTCTTAGCAGAGGAAACAAGGCATGCAGCAAAGGTGGCTCCACAGGCGATCATCTGGTCTGTGGTCACCTCTGCGTTCCTGGGATCCTGTTTCCTGCTCTGCGTCCTCTTCTGCATCCAAGTGCGCTCCCCCAAATTTTTCTGTTGGTCGATTCCGTTGCCGACGGCGGATGGGTGGCCGTTGCCTTGAGAAAGCACTTCCCCAAAGCTGGCCCCCGGGACCTGCCACCCGGCGCCCAAATATATCCATGCAACAATTGCTTGTGATTTGGGTTGATGATTGTTTCACGAGCTTCACCCTCCTCCAGCTTCTTTTGGCCCCTGGGCCTTTCCATTAGTGAACAGATGGCGAGCAGCTGTCAAGTCTTTTCCTATATCTTCTGTGTTAATGTGACAGGATCCCAGCACGCTGCTCACTGGGGAAGCGAATGGCTACCTTGTGGCGCAAGTCTTCTATGATGTGTTCAAGGTATCCAACTGAGTGCCAAGTAATCTCAGCTGGCCAGAATCATTAAATTCCCCCATGCATGCAATCTTGTGTCTGAATCGCTGTGGCCTCCCGGCTTTTGATGTCTTGCATGTGCATCTCATAAGCGATGCTTGTCATTTGTTGAGCCTTGTTGAGACCATGCTTCTAGGGGCCTGAGTGAACCCATCTTCCTCGCGTTGGCGGCAACTGTTTTGCACCAGGCTTCATCAAGGCAGCCTGCATCTGTTGATGGTTACACCTATGTGTATTGTGTCTCAAGTATAATTCGGGAAGAAAAATGCAAAGACAGGGAATTTTGGAACATATCTAAAGAAGTGCTGCTGGAACACGCTTAGCCTGGAAAGACTGGAAAAGTGTGTAGAAAAAAATAGTGCTTATTGTGTTTTGCAGGGGCGATTTGGGAACCCAGTGGGCGGCATCATATGTCTTGGGCTGCTGCTTCTGATGGCGCTGAATGCCACGGTCATTAGCATGGCCATCAACGCAAGGTTAGCCTCAGCTCTGATATTCTATATGATACCCACGAATTTTGGCCATACTGCCTCTTGGAGAATTTATCATTCACAGTCTCAATGGCCTCTAATTCAGATAGCTCCATTGAAATTAGCCTTGCTGCACGTTAAGCCACAATGGTACATGGCGCAATGTCAGACCTCTCTACATTAATGATCCTCATGGATTGGAGAGGCGTGTAATAATAGTGATTTATCGTTTATTCTGAAACTGAGAGTTTGCTTCGTCAGGGCGCTGTGGGCGTTCTCGCGTGATGGTGGCCTGCCGCTTCACAAGGTCTGGGCGGCGGTGAATGGCTCGACAGGAACGCCGGTGAACGCCGTCTGGGCCATGACTGCAGCGGCGTTCCTGCTGGGCCTGCCTATTTTGGCCTTCCCTGACACCCTGGCATGCAATGCTGTCGGCATCGCATGCGTCGGACTCAACATCAGTTGTGAGCGCCCCTTAAATCCATTACGGAGATTAACCACGTTTGTTCTGCCCGCAACTTCAGCTTTGTATGCTTCTTTCGCCCAGGACCGACTCGTTGACTCAACCTACTCTAAATCCTCTCTGTCGTTAGCATGCTCAAGAGTGAGAGGGCGTTTACTGGTGCTGCATACTGACAAACTGAAGGGTCGCATGTATATTATTCACAGTTCAAGTTTAAGACAAGGCATGGCAGACACATTTCCCCCCCCACTTCAACATCTGAAACATGGCCATTGATCTTGCTAATCACACGTAGCTGGTTGTGACTAAGGACTTGCTGATGTGTGCATGCGTGCTTGGATGATTTGGTTGACGGGCGCTGTGTGTTGCAGATGGTATTCCCATGCTCCTGCGCATCATCCACCCCGGCAACTTTGAGCCAGGACCCTTTAACCTAGCCAGGCTCCAACCCTACCTCAATGTCCTCGCCCTGGCCTTCATGGTAGTTATTTCGGTGCGCCACTGACTACTTTTTTCCCCAACCCTTTCAACAGCAACAGGAGAATCTATTTCAAATGTTGTATGTAATCCCGATTAGATATGAAACCCCCTGGCAGCACCCGGTCAAGGGGCGCTTATTGCTCTACTCATGTGCACAACTGGGCATCTGAAGCCTTATTGGTTTTGCCACTATCAATAGCAACGTTGCATACAAATAAAACTTATTTATCGTTCTTCATTTTCTGCAGCTTGACCTTTCTCTGCACTTGTGCTTCTTTTATTTCCCATACATTGCTGTAGTAAAAGCTGAATGCCATGTCACCCTGTGGCCAGATGCGTTCCATTTGAGCCCAGCATATTGAAAAAAGAAATCAATTATAAAGAGGTGCTCGGAAATTCAAATGCATATGGCTTCCACGTCCTCATGCAAAACTCATAAATGTACCCGTGTTCATCGCACAGGTGGCTTTTGTCATGCCTCTGCACATCCCAATCACCGGCAACAACCTCAATTGGGCAATCATTCCAGTGGCGCTCACAGCGTTACTCGCGTTTCTACTCTGGCACGGCCCGAAACCCGGCGCGGCGGCCGATTACCGGGGCAGCGCACGCCTTCGAGACCGACGTCTCATGCGCGCGCGCACGTGCGCGGGCGTTCCCTCCGCCGCCGTGACGCCGCGGCCCATAACGGAAATTACGGCCCAGAACGCGCCGCGGCCCGTAACGCAGATAATGGCGGGTAACGTTCCGCGGCGCGTAACTTCTGCTCCGCCGCCCAATCTGCGGCAGGAGATAATATACCGAGTGCCCTAAATCATGGGGACCCTTGACTCTGGGAAATCAATCTGCTGATAGATTGACAGCTTGGGATGCATACCGGTATGGTACCACTGCCCAATTTCAGCGGCAAATTAAGTCACTGCCCGTGCTGCGGCTGACGGCTCCAATTCTGCCGGCGTGCGGCGGGGGGTTATTTGATAATTAGTCAGCCCTTAGTCATGATTTTGGGCATGTGACACTGCTCATCGTGCAGCAGCAAGGTGTGGCGACTTTGTGCCATTGGCGCTGCTTTGGCTGTTGCCTGCTAAGTATACAAAGCCTGGAGGGCGGTGCCTGAAGCATGGCCCGAAGAAACTTAGCAGCATGGTACAAAGTCTTAGCTTTGGGTGCAATCCGCACCAAGCTGGATTAGTGTGTCCAACACACCTACGGCAGCACGATCTGGGCTTGAGTGCGTCACCTCAAGGTGGCTCATTCTTTGAACAGCCTGACCCCATGGCAGCAGCTTTGGCTGCGACTAAAATTGGAGTCATCTGGATCCCAAAATGACTTCCCAGCGCAGTGCTTTGGCATCTGCCTTCTGCACTGAGAGCACCCTTTGTGTGGGGTGTGTGATAGTGGTCATTTCCCTGATCGCAGGCGGCCTGCTCGGGCTGCTTTTTGCCCCGGCAAGAGCCACCTCGGGGCAGATTGTTCTCTTTCCTGGCCAGAATACTCGGCTCTTCTCTTCAGCATGTGCCCGGTCTTCATGTCTGTCACTGTGAGCAGATGGCTGCATTGGGAGGGGTATGCATTGGATTTTGCCAAAGGCATGACCCCGAAGTCTGTCGCAAGCATGGCATGTAGTCATTAGTACGCTGTGTTGAAGCAGCAAAACTCCCAGCTGCAATGTTGTCTTGGCAAAGTACGTCTGCACCGCCCGAGATGCTGTGTACACTTTGGGACCGCAGCACAGCTGGCAGCATAGTAGTGCAGTGTCTTAAAGATTTGCAGAATTGCTCTATCGTCTGGTGTAATTGTTTGAGGTTCTAGAGACAGCCACAAATTGCTGCATGCTTCATGCATGCCATGGTGGTAGTACCTGATGGCCTCCAAGTGATGCCAACAAAGGTCTAAGTGATGGCTATTGGAGAGAATCGGGTTGGTCGGGTTGATCGGGTGGGTTTGTGAACATTGGATTTGTGCATGATTGGCCTCAAGGATTCCCTCTTTGTCCCTCCATCCCCTTGTATGCCATCTTTCTTGGGGGGAAAGTCTGCCAGTTTGCAAGCCACACTTTGCAAGAGGATGCTCTCATGGAGTGCCTTACTGCTTGCAATGTGGTTGCTTTCATGACATGGCATGGGGACGGGGTTGCTTGATATTTTTCTCTTTCATTATAAGCTTGTCTAGCAATCCAGATCGACCGGGGCAAAGTGCTCATTGCCAAATATTGGGCAAAGCATTTACCTGAAGAATGTGGCCTGCCCATGTTCGGGCATTCTTGATAGTAGTATAGGATGACTTTATGCGGTTGGGTATTTGTATTGGGGCAGTGTATGAACTTGCAATGCAAAGGCTTAATATCTTGTTGTTATTTGCACACAATGCATATTAGGCATGTTTTTATTGTGGCGAATTCAAAGGCTGCTTTCAGAATTTATTGAGCCCTTTAATTGTGTTCGATCAATGCCTTTGAGCTCTTTGAAGCCCTGAGAATCTAAACCTTTCAATTAGGAAGAGCATGTATTTGTACACATCTTTTATGCGATGTAACACATAAAACTTGGTCAGAGAGTCAGCAACACAGGACTCCCACAATCTTTCAGCGAGTGTACATATGAGATCCAAGACCCCAAACCCTAAAGAATTCTAAGGTTCTAACAGTCTGACTCGTGTTATCAGTAATGCTGGCAGATGCTCCCAGCGTTTTGCACCAATGCAGGTATCTTTGCATGCCAGCACCTGCACCTGCATACATGCATGCAATTACATCATGGCCCTCTTTTCTCATTGTCGAACGCCATCCAGCCTCCATCCAGCTCCATTAAAGCCTGATTAGGCAAAAGTGACTGCAAGACATGCAAGGCAGAGCGAGCGCCGTAAGTACGGACATTCCCTGCACAGATTCTAGCCCGTTAGGTGCAAGCCAGACATGCCAGCAACCGCCTCACTTTTGGAAGACAGCTGCGCACATGGGAATGTCACCGCCAACACAGCGATTTTGCTCCCTCACCAAAACAGCGCACAGCTTCATACAGGCATCGGCACGCCTCCATTTATAGTGCAACCAAGCACTGCCACTCACATCATCTGGACTGCAGCAGGGAGGTCAGCAGCACAGCCAATATAGAGCCCACTGTCAGGCCGACTGTGATGGAGAAGGCTATGATGGGCCCGCTCTGTTCCCTGCAACCCACAATGACATATGTCAGCTTGCAAGGCAGGAGTAATATGCTCATCACAAGCAGATCCAGGGGGTTGTATATCTAACCTAAGTATAGAACACCCTGGCAGATCCAAGGCATCACTAAACTGCCTTTGCTGGCACACTAGCAAGCAAGCACCAGTGTTTCGGGGCAAGCAGATGCCAAGATCACGGCAAGCTTATAGAAATCCAACTTTATCCGTCTTCAAGGACAGCTGGCATGACCGTTAACGTTGTCATGCACTTGATATTCAAAGGAAAGGTTGTATCAAAGCAGTTGTTGTGCGATTGAGTGCTGGTTTGGCGGGAAGGAATCCCTACCTGTAGGTGGGGGGCAGCAGGGAGGGCATGTGCATGGAGGTCAGGCTTGCCAGGTGGCCATTAGTCAGGCCCAGCAGCGATATCAGCAGCACCGGTAAAAAATCCGACCTGGGCGCCAAATCCCCAAACAACCTCAGAATTCTCAATGGTACCCACGACAAAGGGTGACATATCTGTACATGCACAAAGCTGAGATGAGTTAGAAGGTTTTCCCACAAGCTGCACATAAGACCACGTGCACCAGACAAGAGTCTCCTGGAGCATGCAGTGGAAATCACAAAGAGCACTCAGCAATCATTCTGAGCACTCTATCTTTCTAGCCGCACGCGCCAGTTGGAAGTTGTCTTAAATTATGATTTCCGCTCAAGACAAGTCACCACCACAAATGCAGACAGGCCTTGTACAGTGCAGAGCTGACATTTAAGCAAGCATGCTCTCAAAGCTGCACAATAGCAAAGTGCGCATCAGACGATAATCTACTAGGATGCGGGTATCAAGGGACGAGGACCTTTTTAATTTGGGTGCTGTTTGTTTCTTCATCTTGCACAACCTGGTAAGACAATGCCAATATTCCGGCCAAAGCAGCTCTCCAAACGAGGAAAAGCACCCAAATTGCATCTCATGGGAAAATTAGCACGATCTTGGAAAGAAGCTGACCTGAAAAGCTCCGGCAGGCGCCAGGGGTGGGGAGTGACGACGTGGCACAGCAGGAGGCCGATGACTAACACAACGCGACTAACCGCGTACGTAACCAGCGTCCCCGCAGCCGGCGCCCGGTGCTGCTGATCTCCAATGCCGGCCAGCAGGCGGCCCACCAGGTCCCCCCCGTTGAACAGCAGAAACAACAGGGGGGTCCACAGGTCCCCTACACAAGCAATGCGGTACTGAGTCACATAAGCAAAGTCAGGACATGCATTGAATCTGCCATGGCAGAGAGTGCCAGCCAGCATGCTGCCTTCTAAAGGCTCATTCACTGCACTGACTGCAAGGAAAAAAAATCTCTTCTGAATCTCCTCACTTTGGCGCACAGCTGACTCTAGGCAAGGATGTCTTGGTTGAAGCTCGACAGGTGCATGCGCGCAGGTCCACATGCAAGAGCATACCTGAACAGCATACATGAACAGCCTATCTAGACAACATAGAGCATAATACTCCAAGCAGTAGACCTGCAGCTGAACAAGGGATTGCCTGCCAGGCGGCCAGAAGGCGCGTGTGGGAAACAGGGCGGCCGCTGCGCCGGATTGTGCACAGAACAAATCGCAGACGTCACGCTTGGGAAGACTGCGATGGTGAATGCAAAGTCCAGCGCCAAAACAAGCGCGTGCCACCTCAGCAGCCACAGCACCTCCCCCACAGGAACGCCCCTTGCTGGCCTGGCACACCCCAACACACAGTGCGGAGATGCATTTTGTAATTCTAAACGCCATTTTTACTATTGCATGTAAGCCCTGGTTTATCACCCTGCTGATAGGATCTAGAGGCATGCCCACGCGGAAAATGACAAAGGGAACAATTCAGTGGAGCGAGAGAGTTGTGCATGTCACAGGTCCGCAACGCGCTGCTGAACACATGACAGAAACCAAGATATGTCAATCCATTGGCATTCTCTCTTCATAGAAGATGCACAAAGCTGGGTTTCCAACCTTCTGCCTTGGCCCACAAGTGTGTCAGGAACGCCCTCTGTCGCCTTGGCGGCACCCAATGCAGCACCCCGAGCCCCAACCCTTAGCAGCGGCAGTTCGTCACCTTCCCTCCCCTGCCACCAACACCTCTTTTACCAGTGATAAAGTCACTCGGGATGCCAAGGAATCATCGGCAAATGAATGTGTGTCCACTGCAGCCCATGTAGACTTTTGCCTGTAGCCACAGTTCTGAGGCTGTCCCACCATGTATTAGTTATCTCACATGTTGTGGGCACAGCCGCACGTCTTGAATCCGATGCCATGTTTCTCAGGCAGATGCCAGAAACAGGATGAAGTCCAATGTCTCAGGATTTATGACACCAGAGTAAAGGAGGGCGGACTCACCTGCTCCCCAGACACCGCCCCTCCCGCTCCCTCATGCGAGGCCTCCTCCCCTTTCAGCTCCTCTGCAGACACAACGTGACCCTTGGATCTGACACATCAAGAGAATGCGGAGGCATGAATAATGCAAATGATCATTTATGTCCAGTGGTTCTGCAATCTTTGCTGGAAAAGCGGGTCGTCTTTCTCCCTAAGCTTCTCCCGCTGCGGGTCAAGCTGCATCCAGGGTATGGGTGCATTGGCAGACCATACATTGCACGGATGCTGTTCCCCTCAGAAGACACTTGGACCCATGCGCACCTTCCCTACCATCGGCCGTTCTGGTGTAGTAGTGCCAGAAGGGCAGCCGCTGGAGCCACCAGTAGCCGGCCACCGAGGCCGCCACAACGGCGGCTGACAGGCCAAAATAGGCAAAAGCCGCCCCTGCCACGTCAGCCGGGCGGCGTACCTCCCCGTGCTCCCCGGACGGCGCCGCCCACAGCGTCAGGAAAGAGAGCACGCTCACCCCAAAGCCCGCCACTGCCTGTCCCACCGATGTCGCCTGGAATGCATATGGCGCCGTCATTCACAGCCGCTCAGCTTTATCGCGGTAATGTTAGTATGACTGTTCTTATTGCTACTACTAGTGCTTTGCTGAACGCACTACCTCCCAGAGGCAAGGTGCGTCTGCAAACAAGCTGCAGGTACAGGCACCCTCGCCTTTGATGGACTCGCCAGATCCAAGCAAGACCCTATCAGCTGTGGGCACGGTGCTCAGCACATGTACCGTCCCGCGCTAGACGGCGCTGTAAATATTACGTCAGCCATAAATCTCTTCAGTCAGGTCAATGAAGGGCTCGATGTTATGCTGCCTTGCGGGCATGATGAAGTTCTCCCCATCCAATTATAGTATTGGACAGCAGCTTGTAACATACACTTGCTGCTATAGGTAAGCAATTCTTGCAAAATACCGATCATGGGGTCTTCATGGCAGATTTTATCCAGACATGCCTGACAGATCCCTGCTGCCACCTATGTGGCATGGCACTTCTGCTAGACACGGCAGGACTTTTTGGCATGACGACAAACAGGGGATCACCTGCACATAGATGGGAGGGCAGAGGCCAGCCAGCCCGAACAGGCCGCCTTGGAGCAGTGCAGTGGTCATCCCCATGAGAGCAACGCTCGGCAGCATGGTAAGAATCACAGCCGCACCCGAGGCGGATATCCAGAGGGCCACGATGGCGGCCAGAAGGAGTACTGCAAAGGTGAGGCCGAGGGGCAGGAGTATCTGCTGGTGCAGGGGAATGAAGCGCTGCAGAGGCACCAGCGCTGATAGCGCAAGGAAGTTCCTGCATGCAAGGGTAAATTTTTACTGCATGTTAGGGGTGATTTATTGATTGAAAACCACTGCTGCAAGTGGCCAGCAAGTGCACTCATGCACCAGGCACCTGCCTCAATGGCGGATCAGGCGACAACGGGCCTTTCTGTCCCTCTGTATCATCTAAGGACAGAACACGGCAGAAGAAGACTTGACACCAAAGGCAGGCATTAACCTGCAGTGCAACTTGCAGGGCTTTAAACACGACAATAATACAACAGGTCAATACGGCAGGGCAAAAGCAAAAACAGGATGGGCACTCACACAAACTGGAAGGTGAGGACGATGGAGGACTCGAAGTTGTCTGCCACACTGGGGTAGGTGGGCTTGATGTGCACGCGCACATCAAAGTACTCATTCTCAGTGATGAACACGTTCCAGGGCAGTAGTGTCGCCACTCCGAGAAGGCTCAAGATGCTATACACCACCTTGCCCCTGTACATAGCACATGTGATCAAGGTGTGATTGACTTGCACATGTCCATTGCAGTAAGGCCAGGTTTTAAGAGAGCCTCTGTAGTTCTAGACAGAACTACAAAGGCTTGACCTGATGCCATGGAATAATATGGGTATCTCACACACAAATAATAAGCAGCGGCACAAAAGTCCCTGCACAGAGGAGATGTACACACTTGTCTGGCGGTGGCGACGTTCTGTCCATTGTCTGGTTGGTGTCCCTCAGAACGTCGGTTGACTGGTTATAACTTAGCATGGGCATCGATTTCTGTCGTTCCAGCTATCCCAGAAAGTCTCCATCGAAATATGATTCGATGAATCACTTCTAAGGATTTAACGCAATGAATGAAGGCTCAGACTCTGCCGTTTTCGACGTAAAGACCTTCTACCGGTTGGTTGTGCTCTACATCTGTCTTGGACAGGAGCAGCGCTCGTCCCAATCAGTGACCTATACATCCCGATGTGTCTGTTACTATGTTTCGAATCAGCAGCAGAAAATTTTGCATATCTTGATGCATGATTCTGGTCTGCATGCTTGGTAACGTAACCCAGTTGCTCCTGGCACCCGCAAAGGACAGGACGCATTGCTCTGGTATCTGCATCTTTCGTTGGTTCCTCCACATTCTTACCGCATTAAGAAGAAGATTGCATTACAAATTGCCGATCTACCCACAAGAAGTGGAGGACTCAGGCAAACTGCAAGCAACCTCGGTGATTGAAAGAGGATCTCCTCATGTTTCTGACGCGCAGCGAGTATGACAGAGGGGTCAATACCTTCAGCCCTGAAGGTCGTCTTTTCCAAGTGGAATATGCCATCGAAGCAATCAAGGTAAGCTTCTGACGTTGTCCTTGATGGCCAAAGAAAAGGTTGCTTACTTCCAAGCACTTACACCCAGATATACATTGGCAGGCAACGTAAATGAGGCATTTGATTATGTTAGCTTCTGCATTGCATAGAAATGCCCAATGCAAAGATTATCATTATCAGACCGGAATCGCTGAGCTGTTGATCACCTGACCATGCAGCTGGGAACCACTGCGATTGGAGTCCGGTCAAAGGAGGGAGTTGTTCTTGTAGTGGAGAAGCGTGTGACATCGCCATTGCTGGTGTGCTCGTTGGACTGACAAGAACAGGCAGCACCATGATGGTTGTATCTGTACCTGCACACTGTGATGAATAGACCTTCACCATTTGCGGAAATATTCGATATTCCTTTAGCTTCCATGAGTGAATATCCAAATTTCGTGTCGTGACTGCTCGTCAAATGACTGCGTTCCTCGGGTGCTCAGGAGCCATCCAGCATCGAGAAGGTTGCAGAGGTGGACACACACATCGGCGTGGCTATGAGCGGCCTCACAGCGGATGCGCGGACACTCATAGAGCACGCCAGGGTGGAGACACAGGTCTGAAGCTCTAACATCAAAAGCTCTTGCCTTGGATTCCCTTCCGCCTCGGCAGGCTTCATTGGTTCCCAAGCAAGTCACATTCAAGACGCAAGCATTGATTGTTACAATTCTTATGATGTGGCCAATGCTTCTAGGCATTTCGAGGCATGCTGTGCTGATGCATGAGCACGTTTGCTTTGGCAGCCTGTCTTGGAGTTGCTGCTGCAAGGGGCTCATACGATGCGTGCTGGCCTGCCCTCCTAGGACGTAGCCAAGCACATGATCAGCAGAACACAACTGTCAGGAAGGAGCATGTTCTCTGTGGCCTTGGACAGAATCAAACATGCCTGGATGAGCTGAGACTTGCTGTGTTTTTGTGTGCGTGTCTGCTGCAGCACCACGCTTCACCTTGTGTCAGCCATGCACACTTTCAGGAAGGAGCATGTTCTGTGTGGCCCTGACAATGCATGGATGAGCTGTGAGTAAAAAGTTGTTTGTGCGTGTGCTCTGCAGCAACACCGCTTCACCTACAACGAGCCGATGCCCGTGGAGAGCTGCGTTCAGGCGCTGTCCGACCTCGCCCTGCGATTCGGCGAAGACGACGACGGCGACGGGGGCATGGTGTGCTTTTGCACCTTAACAAACGTCTCTAGTAATGTTGCAGAGCTTGCCGGCGTTTTCGGTGACATTATTGAGACTTCCCAATTTGTGAAGAAGAGCATTGCACTGTGAGGTCATCCCAATGCCCCACGCCCAAGGGCCATGCACAGCCTTCCAAGCATCCGTTGGTTGGAACCCTCTGATGCCAGTCCGGAGGGCAATATGATGAGCAGCGAACAATATTGTCTCTTGTCGCTTAACGCCGCTCATTTCACACTCCTGCGAGTCCCTCCAGCAGCGGAGCGCAGAGCCTGCCATTTGGCATTCACTTTCCGCGCAACCTTGGCAGGGAGATCTTTGCAGCATAGCTGGACCGGCCGTCTTTCATGCGCTGGCTGATTTGTACTAACAGTTTAACTCTCTTTAACTCAGAGCTCAATCTGTAAATCCAACAGTGTTCCTGCCAGTAAATTTTCCTGATGAGGCTTCCTGTTGCGGCGCAGAGCCGGCCGTTTGGCGTTGCGCTGCTGGTGGCGGGGTGGCAGGAGGGGGAGGGCCCCGTGCTGTACCACACCGACCCCTCCGGCATGTTTGTCCAGTACGACGCCAAAGCCATCGGCAGCGGCTCGGAGGGTGCAGTTTCCTTTTCAACCCTGCTTCGCATTTTCTGCAGTATACTGCCCTGACCTAGAGTGCTGGAGTACTTTGCGGCACGCAGAGGCAATACTGGATTTCATGCTGTGCAAAAATTTGCCCGACGCAGAAGCCATCTCTGGCTTGCATGCTGTGCAGGAAATTGCCTCACCTAGAGTTCATCCGTGGTTTGCATGTCGAGTGGCTCGCACAGGCAATACTTGCCTTGCATGTTATGAGGCTATCCCTGCTTTGCATGTTCTGTAGTAGTTTGCCCCATGTAGAGGCTATACCTTCTCTTCAGATAATGTTGAAATTAGCATGGAGGTCTTCCGGTGCCCTTAAGTGTCAGAGGAAATAAGAGAGCCCGAGCTCACCTGGCTTGTAGTGTGCATGGGAACTCTCGAGCAGCTTTTCAGTTTCAACTTTCACCTGCAAACACTAGTTTGAAGCTCTGTGTTCTTCCACCATATTACCAGTGTCCTCTCACGTGTGTACTCGCCCATTCTCTGATCTATTCAAATATTGAATGGATCAGGTGGAGGGTGGCTATAGCCATAAGGTGACACATTCAGGCATTGTCACTTGCTCTGGGCCGTTCTGTTCTTCAGGAATGTGGAGAGATACTCCTTTTAAATAATCCGAAATGGCGTTTGAAACAACGTTTGAATTCTGGTGCAGGCGCGCAGTCGACGCTGCAGGAGGAGTACAAGCCGGAGCTGAGCCTGAAAGAGGCCGAGGTGCTGGCGCTCTCCACCCTCAAGCAGGTCATGGAGGAGAAGGTGTGTGCTGTGCCCTGTACTTTTATCCCCTAACCTCAAAACTCACACCCCAGGACGCTGAGTTCCTTGTGGACCTGGAAGCTATAGTATCAGTTGCGCTCTATCGGTGTCCTTCCCATGTTGCTTCACCCCTCGCAGGGGGCATCTAATGAACATGAAATGTTGACCACACGCGTGGACAGACTGACAGCAGTGCTTCTGTTTCTGTTTCAATGCACTTGCTGATGTCCTGATACGTGCAGCCACTCGATGGATATAGGTGATGAAGTCCTGCAATCCGCCAGATGGATATCGGAGTAACAGACGCCAGAAGTGTCAGACAGCTGGTGTCTGGGGTGGCCTTCTCAGGAGCTCCCAGACCGTAACATAAACAGATGAGTTGCTGGTGCACAGGTCACGGCGATCAATGTGGACATTGCTCGCATCGCTCCCACCTACCACCTGTACACAAAGGAGGAGATTGAGGAGGTTGTCAGCCGGTTGTGAGTGCATTACAATGAGCCAGTGCTGACTCTGTGATCAGGGTGCTAGGGGATTTTTCTGCGAAAGTCTTGTCAGCAAAGGTTTCAAAGGAACAGGATGCCGTATGACATTTGACGCTCGGTGCAAGGCCACAGCTCATGGCCACTTGTAATTCCTCGATCTTTGTTACCAGCAGTGAAGATTATTCCATCATGATACAGAGATGATCTGGATCATGATCAAGCAATGCAACGGCAGGTGGATCTGTGGGATGCTGGTTGGCTGGATTGACAAATTTACAAGCGCTAGCATGATGCCCAGCTGGCAGGCAGTGGCTGCACTCTGTACAAGCGCCGAAATGTCGATAGCAAGTTCTTGACATCGCCAAAACTGACAGGCAACAGTCACCGTCTAATCTCATGGTTTAGTGGTGAGGAGCCTTAACTCTGCAGCTGCAGCTGCCAAAGTGTGCAACAAACTCCCCAATACACCCTTTTGTGCAGGTTTAGCATGCTAGGCTCATTGTGCAATTATTCTTGCCTCAATACATTGGCCATACCTGCAGCCCTGCAGCTCACAGTGCTCATATATACGATATATCTATATAGCTACCGCACATGAAGCATACTGTCACATGTGCACACAACCTGAGGATACTGTACAAAAAAGAGGTACATAACTTGAGATAACTCAAACCGACCAATCAAACCTAGACACACACGCTTGACCATCCTAGGAAATTTGGGGATGCAGCCTTCTTGTGGCCTCATGAGGAGACCAAACTTGTCACAAAGACACTCGCTAATCAGCACATGTGCCTCTGTACACAGATCATCCTGCAAAAAGGATGGACCAACCTAATCCCGACAAAATGAAGATGCTTGCATTGCCTGCTCAAGGGCAACGAAAGTAAAGGAGAAATCCTTACTTGGGGACTTTGAACTAAAAAATGTGGTGCAAGGCCTGACAAGCCAGTGCTGCAGTGCAGGCACTTGTCAGCTGCACAGCATGGATAGTCCTAGCCTACACATCACTAAGCAATGCGACACCTTAATGCCTCATCTATCTAAAAGCCTTTAGTGATCTCTAAAACACGCTAGTGCTAGGAATTGCATGCGTCCGTTTCCATAACGTTAGGGCGTTTTATGTCAAGGTACCGTTCTGGGACTGCAACTCAATGAAGGGGCGTTTATGCACGATGCTTTCTGGTCACAGTAATGGAACCAGAATAGCTGCAGTGCTGCGGGCAAAATCTGGAGAGCTGTGAATAGCATCCAAGGATCCCTGATCAGAATGGGACATCATGCAATCTCCATGGCGGGCCTGGCGCTGATGCTGAAGTCATCCAGACTTTTCGCAGGATTCCTTCCATGCGCATCCACCTGACACAGACAAGGGTCCAGTAAGGCTCTGATAGATGGGCTCTTCCTGCTCTAGGGCACCGAGTTCATGACCTGACACAGCTAAAGACGAGCAGCAAAAGTTGGCGAAGTAAGCATTGCAAACACATGAGGGGCATGCTACCAGTCTGACAACCAAGGCCGGAACCTGGCAACTGAGATGGCAAACAAGACATAAGTAATAAAAGTCAAAATGCAGCTGCTTGCAAAGGTGCTGGAGCCGGCTATCACCTGTACAATGGCGTGCTTTTCAGGCGTGGGCGGCATGGCACAATCCGCGCAGATGCTCAGCGGCTTCTCCGCTGCCAGCAGCTTCCAGCTCGGCGGCAGCTGCTCTGGCGACACCTGCTCTGCATCTGCACTGTCCGCCCTCTCAGGATTCAGACGCTCCCTGTCCTCCAGGAGATCATCAAGCTCGGATGCCTCATTACTGCCGTGAAGCTTCCCGGCACCTGCCTCAATGCTGACCGCACTGCTGAGCTGTCCACTGGCCTCTGCATCTCTCACAGCTTCACCTGCTTCCTCCATCCCGACACCATTCCCTTGTGAGTTGACGCCTTCCCCCATGCACAGCCTCTTGCGCGCTCCAGCAGAGCCCGCAGCAAGTGTTTGCTCAGGGGACTCCGCAGGATCCGTTACGGCTGCTGCAGAGTTGCATGCGGCACGGCGTTCAGCGGCGTGCGGCGGCAGGGGCGGCCCTTTCGACGGCGTGCACGGCTCGGCGGCCCGCGGTGATGTCACTGCTGATGTCATCGACCGCGCAGATGTCATCGGTGGCTGCGCTGGCGTCAGCAGGGTGTCCTGCTTAGGCGACGGCGGCTTCGCGCGCGCCCCCGGCACCGACAGCGCCCGCAGCAGCTTCTGCGACGGCTTCCGTGCGAGCGACGGCTGCCGTGCTGACGTGGCGGATCTCAGATCCGCCAGCTCAGCGTCACGCTGCGCCAGCTGGACCAGCAGCGCCGCCAGCAGGGCGTTGTGAGTCACCAGCTCCTCCCTCTGCTCCTGAGACTGTGCCTGCGCAAAGCATGCATAATTTTCAGTCCAGCGCCTAGCGGGAAACGGTGGAAACAGCCTCTTCAGAGAAAGAGATCTGCAGATATCATGGCAGACCAAGCGCCAAAAGCAAGGAGGCTGCCTCGCTGTGTAATGGCAATGCATGCAACGTACAACCCTTGCAAAATAATTCTGCTGCTGTGCCAAATCCTCTGCAGGAAAGAGAGCGGAGCTAGTCTCAAGACGGAATGGGACAGAGCGCAACAAGCCGCTCCTCTGTTTCTCTTCAGCAAGTACGCACAACACTTCAGCTGTGACTGAGGGTTGGTGAGCATGTGCTCTGCATGGAATGAGCACCTGAATGGATTTGAGACGCGTGCAGGTCTCGGTCTGCTCGGCCACGCTGCCGCGCACCCACCCCTCCAGCGCCAACTTCTCATCCAGCACCTGCATATTCATGAAAGAATTGCCATCCTCAGCTCTGTCAGCAGAGTTGCACCCTACGGATACGGTCATACGGTGTCTGTTCGATTGCAAACACGGTGTTTTGAGCCAACATTGACCTTATGTCTTTTAGGGATCGATGTCTGCCAGGAACCCAACGTTGCTCCATCCCTGGTCCTAATGTGATGTCAGATGTCGGCATCTTGGGCTGCTTGTAATGTGCATGTTTATGGCACGCCATGCCACATGTCAGTGAGCAGCGTGGGGTAGAAATGGCACCTATTGTGCGGCATTCCATGTGCAGTCTTGGGGCACGTCCAGGGACATGTGATGCAGAAGGGAGGTGTTCAAGACCAGAAAGACAAGTTAAATACCTCCGCCTGGGCGCCCTCCAGGTCTTCGATGCGCGCCTCCAGGGCAGCCTTCTCCTCGATCACCTCCTCCAGCCAGTTCCTCAGCTGCCCATAGTCCGCCTCCAAGCAGTGCGCCTAAGAGTAAAGAAACGGCATATTTGCTGATCTGAAGTTCTCAAGCCACAAGAGTGTTCAGAGGCTCAAAGAAATATCAAGTTACTGAGTATGGAGGCGGTGAGCCTGTGCTGAGGAGGACTGTCATGAGCATGACACAAACACACCCTTGCAATGCTGCTGGTTCTTATACCTCACACAGTACATTCCGCGGGGAGGTATTTCACTATCACCGGCTTTCCGGACAAAGGACACGCATACAGCAAGGCAGTGTGAGCGCCATAGGCAGTGTGACGCCTGCAATTGTAATTCTCAGGGTGGATTCAAGGTAGGAAAACAGCGCAGGGATGTTTGGCCATACCTGGGATTCGAGGGAGGAGCATCGAGCGGCCAGCGCGGCCTTCTCGGTCATGACGCCGTCCAGAAGCTGCCGCAGCTCGTCCACCTCAGCGCTGGCCGCCGCCAGGTCAGCCTCCAGCTCAGCGCACCTGCCTGCCAGCTTCCCCCGCTCCCCACTCAGACCTGCACCCGCATGGCATACAGTCAACCCTTACGTCCAGACTCCCTTCAAATAGAAGCAGCACTGACATCAGGCTGTTTCTTGTAGCATGCAGCATGAGGTTGTGTGCTGCATATTGCTAGAAAGCAACGACACAGCAAACAGAAAACCAACAATCAGGCAAACAAGCAGCTCGTTGTAATGCAAAGGGCCTGCCAACCCGCTTGGAATGACAGTCAAGTACTGCTGGCTGTCACAGCGCCATTGTGTCTAGCACATCAAAGACTTCTATCCACCTGCACCCTCAAAACAGGTGCTGGCAGAAGGAAAGCTTGAAAGCCATCAAAAAGAGTACATGAATAGCAAGTTTCAGCACGCGGCAGCACTCACCGGCCACTTTTCCCTGCAGCCCAGCGTTAGCTTCCTGCAGGGCCGCCGACTGCTGCCTGGTATTCTGCAGAGCGGCTTCCGCAGACTGCAATTTCTGGCTCGCCTCTGCGCCATTGCTGCGCACCGTTGAGAGCTGCGCTGACGTGTACGCGAGCCGCTGAGTCAGTGCCGAGCTGGCGGCGCGCGCCTCGGCCCCGGCCGCCCGGGCGGCGTCCAGCTGGCGGCGAAGCTGACTGGACGTCTGCTCAGCCGCTGCCAGCTCAGCGCTGAGGCGTTCCCTCTCATGTAGGGTCTCCAGCTGAGCTGCGCGCTGCGCCCGCCTCTCCGCTTTCATCTCGCGCAGATCCACCTGTGGCAGTCAGAACTTCTACTTCAAAGAGCAATACGAAGCCTTCATACTCATACTTGGCCCTCGATCACCCTTGATGGGTGTATTCACTTTCTTTAGAAAGTGTAAGCTGGCCCCGGCTGGCAGGGGCAGTGATACACAGCAGCGCGCCCCACTGTTGCTTGGGCGCAGCTTGGATCTGATGAAGACCTGGAAGGGCCGGATATTGGCAAACTTGAGTTGCAGACAAGCTGCAGCGTGCTTATTCTTGAGACTTCATGTCTGCATGGGTCCGGTGAAAGCCCACGACAGGCTTAAAGCACGCATTGTTGGCTTTACTTTCCTGCTCCAGAGAAGTGCTCGGAAAAGAGCAGATAGCACTTGCATTGAGTGCGGCAGGAATGTGGTGGATTGATGACAGATGTCTGCAAGGGGGAAGAAGAGAAGATACTGACCTGCGCTGCACTGTTGGTCTTCTCCATCCTCTGCAGCTCATCCCTCGCCCGGGTGAACATGCTCACCACCGCCTCATACTTTCGCCTCTGCAAGAGCAGTTCCTTCTCCAGGCGCTTGGCTCTATCTCTGCCCTGGTAGCGGCTCAGATCCTGCTGCAGGCGTTCAGCCCTCTGCTTGTCCGATTCCCTGCCTGGCATAAAGGCATCGAGCAGGGCTTGAAGCAGCACTGTCACCAGTGCCACCACAGACATCATCGTTTCTTGCAGGAGACCCATTTGTCCCCTGCGTCGAATGCTGCAATGGAGGTGAACAGGTGTTGGGCCCGGTTTTGTCTCCCCCCTGTCGTGCTTGGCGCCCCTGCAACCAACAACCCGCTTAGCATACCTTTTTGTACGAGCCGTTCCAAAATTCTATAGAAAAGCTCAGAATAAAAGCAGCGTAGACTTATATCGAACTGAGCACTCCAATTAGGTGGGGTGGGACTCTTAAGGAGAGACAATGCACAGCCCTGAACGAACCTTTCTGCTCGGTGCAAGTGATCAGTATATCCGGACTCCATCCTTCCAACTGTTGTAGGATCCAATCATCCTCTTTGGAAGCATGGCGTGGGAATAAGACGGGAAGGCAGTAATTTAGAGGTCTTCACAGCTGCCCTGATACTGCGGGATCTCGCTTTGGCTCACGGCACATGCTTGCACACCGCCTCTATCTTGGGCTGCAGCATGCCTGCGGTAAGTGGAGTCATATTTTGGACATTGGAAACGCTACTTTCGGTCAGATACCAGCAGGCACCCAGGCGCGGGCAAATTCGGGCAATGAGCCAGGTGGCAGCTGCCAAGTTTGGCACCGTGATCCACCCCCAAGCCTACCCTCTCATTGCATGCCTTCTGTTCGTAAAGACAGGCTTCTGTTCTTAAAGACAAGCTGGAGCATCCATCACAGCAGCTGTCTGGGCGCGCAGCCTCGCCCGCCTGCAGTTTGCACACGAGAGCATGAAGCCGCCAGCGCCTTCCTACAAAGACACCCTTCTGAGAGCCCTGAGGGGGTGGCAGCACCGGCAGCCACGCCGGCTGTGGGCAAGAGCCTGCGTATCATCCGAGTCCCGGGATCTGTGCACATGCAGCGCTGGTTGATGACAGAAAATATTCTTACACTGCTTTTGATGATTATATATTTTCGACCCTTCATCGACCCTAAATCCTAAAACCACCATTGCCATGAAGCATTGTATCCACGCTACTCGACTGCACAGGAGCAAACCTTGGTACCAGATTGTTCAAGTAAATGGCATTTTTCTCCTAGGTCTACGGCCATTCCCTTCATTCCTACGGTACTTGACAGCTGCCTTGCAAGCACAGCACGGCTGTGAGCATCATTATGTTCCATCACCATGCATTCAATGATTGTCACACTCACTGTCACAAAAAACAAATATGTTTGCCATACGCCCCTTGCCTGGGGTGATCAAGAAATGATATCCCTGCATCTGTTGCCAGAGATAATAATAACAAACATTATTGATCAGACACCAAAAAATGAGGGCCCTCCCTCTGCTCTATCGGAATGCCCGCCCTCTCTCCATTTTAAAAAAGCGCTCACTTCCGGGCTGATGAAAGGAAATCCCAATCAAGCATCCCTACATCTGCTGGACTAGGGAAAATGTCAAACACATCATCATGGGCTATTCCTGTCTCACCTCTGCTCTCTCTTTGAGAAATACCCCGAAGGCCTACATATAGAGCCTATTCTAGGTGGCATATTGCAAATATAAACCCATGCTACCCGGCACTCAAGGAGGGTATTATCTGCTGAAACTAGGAAGAATGCAGAAGAACAATAATCATGTGCTGTTCCTGAAACAACCTACTCTCTCTTATTATCTTAAAAATTTTGCCAACTGCGGGAGGCCTTTTGTAAGCTGCCATACTGAATACACTGGGAAAGGGCGGTACTAATTGGGTCTGCCAAAATTGGCTGAGAAAGCCTTTCAAGGGAGGGGAAACGTTGGAGCCTGCTTGCCGCCGGAGGCCGCCTCATAGAGGGCCCGGGGTAGGAAGTGATTGTAAGGGTCGCGCTGCCGATTTCGCAGCAGGAAACTGATGCCACTCTCCACCTCGCCCTTGACCTGCGCATGCCAGACAATATGACACACCGTGAGCTTTAATATGCAACACACATACGCACAATACACAGTCAGATTGTTCAAGAAAAGAGCCGCTTAAAAGGAGGTCTCATACAGTTGCTGAGCCAAAACTAGTATCATACCAGTAGTCTTGCCCCACACATGTGCTTTTTTCCCCAACAGAAGCCTAAGGCAATCTCCAGGGGGGGTGCTTTCATCGTGTCAAGATTGCACTACAAGCAGCAGAAGAGCCAGGACACATCAGACGGCTTGGTTCAACAGCTTTGCAGCTCAAAGCAAACACGGGCGCTGATGCATTGCTTCAGTGATATCCTGAACACTTCGGAGCCAAACATTGGCTTTGAGTCAGTAAGCGAAGTATTGTTCCTCTCCTCTTCTGAGAGGACAGGTGGTGAGTCAGCGCTGACCTGGCGATACAGGTGGCCGACGCGCGCCGGGTCGTCCAGGTCAGCGCGGCTCGTCTTGATGGGCTTCCCAAAGAGATAATAGAATCGCTGGGGCGCCTTGGGAACTGCAAACGGCGCTATGAACAGATCTTCCAGCTCCTTATCCTCGCTCACACCCCTGCGCAAGAAAATTGTTGATTCAAGAGAGGTGCATGACAGTGCAGGGCTAGATCTTTGTGCTCACCCACATCCCTGGGCAAGGGACAATTTGAGACTCACAAGAGGTGCATGTCAGTGCAGTCCCAGACATTTGCATCCAACATCAGACCATGCACTTACAAGACAAGCTCGGCCCCTGTGCAAGGCAAGGAACGAGTAATAAAGGAGCTGCTTCTCTCTGCAGTACACGCAAATGTGATAATTGGAGCACTTCATTCCTTTCATGGAACATGCACGTGCAATAAAAAAAGCTCAGATCCTGCCGGGGCGACAGAGAAGTGCAGTAGACATGTGCCTGTCACTGCAGTGCATGCACAGCCACGATCTAGAAAACTTCATCGTGAACGAAAGTCGCGCATGCAAGAAACCTCAGACTCTGCAGTCCCCATGCGCAGGCGGACTGCACAGGCCTTCCACACTGAGTACTGCACACTGCACCCACTCACTGCCACTCAATCTCCATAATGATGAGTTGGAAATCATTTCAAATTGCCATTCAACCAAGAATTAATGCTAGGATGCCATGACCCTGGGTGACGCGCCGCATTCCAGCACCGATTTTAATTAGAAGATTTGCCAAGACCCTTTGCGCTGCAGAGAGGAGGGGCAGAAGAATTAGAAGATACTGATATAACAGAAGGATATGGGTTCTCACCTTCGTGCCTGGGGGATGCTGTTGCGCGCGCGCTGCTCGATCATGCCTCCAATGAAGGGCAGGTTTCTGATCTCGGCAGGCTCCAACAACATGGTTACGGCGTCCTCCGCGCCGACGCCCGCAAACGGAACGATGGTGGCGCCGTAACGGGCCGCCATGCGCACGAACTCCGGCCGCTCCGGCCAGAATAGCTTATACTCCTCCCCCTTGCCCTTGTACGCCTGCATGGGTGAATTAATCAGCACCTGCACCTAACCTCTAAGCTTGGACCCTTCAGCAGACAAGCTTGGGGTCAGTACACATCACATAAGGATTGGGACTCGGCGCAACAAGGGAGCCTCTCTGACCAGACAGGCCCCCAGCATGCACGGTAAGTCTGGCAAGCTTCCAAACAATGTTGGCTTCATAGGTGTCCCCCAGAACGTGCTTGTGAATAAAGATGCCTGCCACATCCCGGCAACGAAGCCAGCTCTTAAAATGATTTGCCGGTGGCATGCTCTAGTAGGGTGGCATTCCAGGGCGCAATGTCAGGGCATAGAAATATACAATGAAGGAAAGCGCACCTCGCGGACGCCCCCGGGGAAGAGCAGCACGGCCTCCTTGTTTTGCAGGAGCTTGAAGAAGTTGCGGCCGCCCACGGGGACTGCGCCAAATGTCGTCATGAAATTCCTGAACGACCCGCTGTCCTCCTTGGCATCCTCCTTTGCCGACTGCGCACAGTCACAGAATGAAGTCTCAATGACTACTGCCTCACCATAAGTCATCCAGCCACCAAGGAGGTACCAGATTGCAGGTAAATTGAGCCTCTGCAGTCACATGCAAAGAGCCCTTTGTCCTCTCTGCTTCTTGCTGTGGGTACAGCATTTATTTTTGCAAACTCAATTGGAGTTGCTGGTCAAGACATCCAGCTCACAGGTGACGTTGGGCTGTGAAACAGGACAAGCCAACAGCTAGCAAAGCACTCGATGATACTTGGCGCAACACAGCTGGCAGAGCCACAGCCTCAGCTAGTTCCCCACGCATGCAATTCGACCATACAATGAAGACCTAGTCTTAGGCACCGCACACAAGTTGACAATCAATGTTGCCCTTATGAGTGCCTTTGACAATACCCGCGCTCCAACCAAGACAGCTGAGCGCGCACCGCAAATATGGCGGGGTGGGCCAGCCCCCGGGGAAGGATCCCCCGCTCACGGACGATCTGCTCCACCATGAGTCCCAGGTCCAGCGCAAAAGTCTGGTGGTTGCCGACAAAAAGGACCGGCCGCGCGTCGGGGAGATTCCCGAGGCCGCGCTGCATGACGCCGTCTGATGTTGTGGAGAAGAAGACCGGGCTCGTCAGCCGGCGGATGGTCGTCGTGTAGGACCTGCGGCAAATTCGAGTTCAAAACATCAGATTCGCTGGACGGGGGGCGTCATTACAACTGGGACCATAGAAAATTAGAACTCGGGGCGTCATTTTCAATGGAGACCATAGAAGCTTAGAACTAGAAATAAAACAGAACGCAAGGCAGCCCGGCCTTTCATTAGCGCTAGCACTGCCTTGTATGTCTTGCAGTAACTCTTCACTTCATTTGGGATATGTGAAGCCTGTCTGCGAACTACGTAACGCAGTGAAGGCATCGCTTGGTGCTGTGCAAAATCAAACCTTGATGTACGTACAAAAGGACAGCTTTAGAGCGACAATTATCACAAATATGGGAGCCGCACTTGTCAGCGTAGATGTCCAGTTCCCTGGGAGTGGGAAGCTCCACTGGGGCGGCTGCGCCCATGCTGTTGCGGCCGCGCGCTTTCACCGGAGCCGACATATTTCTCTGCTCCACATAGAACCCCTCCTCCTTGAGGATGCTCACCAGGTTTATGCCGGCCTCCTGCAGCAGCGCGTGACTGCGCCCCTGCATCACCTGCTCAGCAATCCCCATTCCAGTGTTATTTTATTATTATTATTACACGCCTTTCCTGCCAAGAGGCAAGGTGCGTCCTGCAGACAAGCTGCAGTTGAAGGCTGCCATAATCCTACCCCTTGTTGGACTCGCCAGATCCAAGCAAGACCCAATCAACCGTGGGCACGGTGCTCAGCATTTATATCGCCCCCCGCCAGCCACGTTCCAGTGTGAGCTTCGTAAAAGCCTTTACACCCGTCTTCACCGGTCTAATTAGAATTGCACTCCAGGAATGAAGGCACGCGCAAACCATTGCTACGCTAACAGAATTATGACTGTCACTCGCATATTTGCATGTGCAAGTAATCAAAGGTAAACAGCGCGTTGCATGCAATCGGAACAGGGCAGCCCATGCAGGTAAAAGTCAGCACCAAGCTCTCATATCTCTCTTTCGCATCTGCAAAATAAAAGCCCCGAAACCATGTGCAGCACGGTGGACGCTCTTCCATGTGTTAGATTGGAGGCACAGCGTTTGTTAGGGCTCCGGATTTTCCGGATTTTGAATGTTGGAGTTTGAAAAAGTGAGCTCACCTTGAGGCGGCAGCGGGGTAGGAGCTTCTCGAGGCGCGGCCCCTCCTCGCCGGACGGCAGCAGCAGATCGCCACTGCCCACCAGCAACAGCACTCGCTGGTTGACGTCCTTCAGCTTCGGGGCCAGCTGCCTGAAACAAGCACGGGCGCGCAATGTTCAGTCATGTATCCAGCTGCAGAAGTGATGCGTGTATGAATGTGACAGATCATCAGCGGCACATAGAACGCCCGCATGAGCCCCTGCTAATTTCCCGGGCTGCAAGGGCTTGGAACTTTGAGAGGGACAAAAATTCGGGAAGAACTAGTACTTGAACAATAGCAGCCTGACTTGCACGGAACAAGCCAGCCGGCTAGCCCTTTAATTGCACAATTCTCAGGATACTGCGTTACTAAGGTCGCCTAGGTGTTTGCAGAAGGCAGATTCCCGCACTGACCGTCAATCTGCTCATGGCGTGTTGTGAGATGTTCATGCACCGAACAACCCCCGGCATTGAGTGCGTTTCTGAGACCCCCAGAAAAGGCGGTGTGAGGGAGCAGTCACCTGTTGCCCTCCTCCAGAAGCTTCAGCTTCCATTGTAGGGTCGGCGGCGGCAGGATCTCTGTGAGTGCCTGCAGCTGCGGTATCAGCGACGCAACTCCCTGCCCAAACGCCACCGCCTGCAACCAAGGATGGATTTTTACGGTTTAGGGATCTATATTATTTAGGGGGGGATGATAATTCTCAAATATTTTATTTTTCTCAGAACAACTGTTTCTGCAACGGGTTCCAGGTCCTCAATCGCTCCCCCTTGGAAATCCAGTGACACAGCCACACAATTAGAGGAAGTGAGATGCGGACACCAAGGCAGACCGAGCGCAACATAAATCAAAAGAAGGGCCGCTGCGCTAAAGCTTGCGCAACAATTTTCACTCATCCCCCAGCCCAAGACCAATACACAATACCTAATGCTAGTAGAGGGCCCAAACTTAAGGCAGGCCCGTAATGGCTGGGCAGAAAGCTCGCATGAGATAACAATGATGCATGTGCAATCAACCGTGCCCGCGGTTGATTGGGTTTTGCTTGGATCTGGCAAGTCCATCAAGGCGTAGGATTTTGGCAGCTTTGCTGCAGCTCATCTGCAGATGCACCTTGCTTCTGGCAGAAAAATGTGTAATATTCATAATGATAATGTGCATCAGGCACGGCAGGGCTTTGCGCAGGCATGTTAAAGAGGGTTGTGCAGGCGATTTCACTCGTTCAGAGTGCTGGAACACAGGCCAGGGCGTGCCTGGTCTTGTAGTGGCGCCGAGGTGTCCACACCAAAGGCTGCCAACAGGATGGGGTTGCCCAGAATGGGCGCCAGGGCCACCGGCACCGACCCATACAACTCCTGCACCCCAGACACAATATCACCCTAATGCATGAAGCTGCAGTAGACTTGTCTTTCACAGAGGCAGTTCCTGAGGAGATGCTCTTGGCATGATCACAGAGAAAAAGCAGTGTGCATCCATGCAGATCCATCTGGAAAGATAGGAGTACTGGACAGAGAGGATCAGTCTTGAGATTCATGATGCAGAGAGGAATGCTATGAAGGCTACCTGCGGAAGACCAATCGCCTTAATCCATTCATTAGCACTACAGCTGCATGTGACAACATTTGCAAGAGCTCAACACATCTGCATGCTTCTTACGGAAAATGTGAGTCATCATCGGCCGCCAGAGCGCATAATCGTACAGATACAAAGCATGATGTTGCAACAGCTAGATCCTAACCTGGTCCAGTGATGTTGCTCATAAAGTGCTGCAGGTGTGAGTGGTGTTACCTTAGGGACCCTTGGCAGGAAGGGCCCTAGCGCGGGCCAGAGGGAGCGAGAGAATGAGGTGGCAGGGTTGACTAAAACAACTCTGTCCACCAGATCCGGCCGCGCCTCTGCAACCGCCAGCGCCAGCACGCCCCCAAACGACTCCCCGAGCAGATACACTGGCCGCTCCGGGGGACTCTGTGATACTACCAGCTCCATGTACTCCCTGCAACCCCGGCAAGTATTGTTAGCATTTACACTCAGAGGAGCGCGGGGAGAGAGCCCCTGAGAATGGGAGGCCTAGCAGAGGTCCGCAGCCCCTCCCCGACCGCCCGTTCAGCCAGAATGGCGCTTCGGGCGCCCCTCATGCGCAGCACGAGAAAAACCCTCGAGGGAGAACCCTTCCCCTTCCCCATTCGAGCCTCGATCACCGCACATCGACAAGAAATCTTGTCGAGAGGTCGTGAAGACATATATGGCACTGCAAGGGCCAGACTAAAATGATGTGCTCCCACGGTGTAAGTGCGACACACAACGCACCAGATTTATCACAACAGCTGGCTTCACGCGGCATTAGACACCCATGACACTAAAACTTCTTGATGCGGTGTGTGCGCTTACGTTGCAGGTGTGATACCAAGTGTAGCTCGAAATTTTTTTGTTGCGCGCAATTTCCAGCCACTCAAGCCATGCAGCTTGAGGCCGTGGCCTGACATTGAAGGCCATGCACCAAACGGATTTAAGCACAGCTGGCATACAAGGAACAACTGACTACGACTGCATTAAGGAGGCACGACGCACACCGTATGAGGCTGACAAGGGCTCTCAACAGGCGAGTAACCTACGCGGGGAGGAAAACCTGCTACGATTACTGCGAGGGGGCACTTTGGGTGGAATTCCGTAAAACAGGGGCGGGGGCGCACTCTATGAGGCTGATAAGGCCCTCGAAGGGAGTCCTGTCAGCGCCCGGGATGGACAGCGCATGCAGGTCGAATGCATCGACAAGGAAGGGAAACTGCCGCGAAGCTGCCAAGCCTGTGCCGTCAATGCCGGGAAGGTACACCATCAGAGGAAGTGTTGACTGGTCCACGCGCGTTGACCTTCCTGGGATAAATGGGCTAATGAAGCGCGGCGGGCCGCCTGTGCAGTAGATTGGACACCATGCTCAGGCAAGATTGACACTGTGGAATGTTTCAATATTCATTGACATGTACACTGCGTTTTCTGGTGCCGGAAGGACCCCTCAAGTCATATGCATCAAGTGGCTTGCCCCGAAACGTGGGCAGGGAACTCCATGGTGAGAGCGCTGGCACAAGACATGATATGCAGCAGCAATTAAATTCAACATGAATGTAGGCAGAGTCACAACACATTAGGTCTAAAGAAGGAGGAAATTTGCTGCAAGCTGAGGAAGAGCTACAGTGCAGAAAGACAGACTATGAGGCTGCCACGCACCATCATTATGGAGCAGGTCAGCCAGGGAGATGCGATTGGGGCTGCCTCCAGCCTGGAAGGTGGCTGCGTTGAGGTCTATGATTGGTGTGGAAGCTGGATCCAGGGCCACCTGAGCCACCCTTGGATCCCTCCTGCCCACAGGATCCTCGAATCTTGCATCCGTCTTTGGTGTGGGCAGCTGTGAAGCAGCGTAGCTGCCATTGCTTCCGTTTCTGATCGCGAAGCCGTTATTGCTGCCATCACTGGTGCTGGCAGCTGCATTGCTGTTGATCCTGGCACCTGCGTGGCACCAAACTTTCAGCCAGCTTCTCACTGGCATAGTTCCATACCCCAGATACCATGTTAAATGATAGATACAGTGTGTGATAATTATAGTTTAGAATATGTAAAGCAGACCAACGGCACACAAATGGGCGCGCCAAGATCGAAGATGTCCACTTACCGTTAGACAGGGAGTCACTCTTGACATCTCGAGTTGCAGAGCAATTTATTAAGGTTATCTTTCGTCTGCAAAGCTGCACAGGACAAGGTCTTGCTAACTGAAGAAAGCTGTGCATATCCCCTTGCAGCCTTCTGTTCATTGTGAACGCTCCAGCACTTCCCAATTCCAGTAATGTATATCGATACGTTCTATTCTAATGCAGTGCAAACATCACGGCACTCAGATCCAGTCGCGTTTCCATTTGAGCATTGCACTCACACGCATACGTGGACATTTTTGGACGCAGCTTCCTCTTGTTCCGCAGCTGCTTCCAATGTTTCCCGCCGATCCAATGCGCTGTCTCTGATGAACACAACAGTCCACAAAATTTATTGATAGAGGGATCTTTTTAATACATCGTATAAAGTGTGCACAAGAAGATCGCTCAGAGAGCTCGTGAAGCACTTGATCAATGGGGAGTGGTAAGCTACTAACTGGTGCGGGAACTGTGCCAATACTGCAGCTGCAAAGCAAGGAATGAACAGAAATTGTACTGTTGGAGACCAGAGTTTTGGATCAGACGATTACGTGGGTTTCCTTGATGGTGTATATAGGCATCTGTTTGCCACAGCTCATATATGCAATAGTCTTGCACGGCGTAATATCCATATCACAGTTACAGCCTATAAAAGTTGAGTATCAGGACAGCCCTGCTGATTTCACACATCCCAGGGGTTAAGCAGAAGGTCGACCTCGCCATAGGACAGGTCCTTTGCTTGAACATTTTGCTGGACACCACAGCTGCGAGCCAAGATTCCCTACCCCACCCTGTGAGCTCAAACATAACAATCTGCTAATTCTCAGCAAACTAAGGCATGTTTGCTGCCGTGCAGGCGAGTATGGTGCGTCACACCATCAATGGGAATCCCATCAACGTGGCCTACGGCTACGGCGTCCGGCGTCTTCTCCTCAGTCTATGACGAACGGCTGGAGTGAAAATGCGCCCGATGCAGTGAATGTAACGGCTCACAAGCCTTAGATTCTGCACCAGCGCACGCACAAATACACTGCCAGCACTGACCAGGACTCTGCTAGCATCACAAGAATGCTGTTCGGACCGCACCTGCAGGTACAGCGTGTCCGTTCGCTTTGATGCCGTTGAAAGCATCGCTGGTCTTCTTGTTGCCATCGTTCACTGCCTCGCTGGTTTTCTTCTTGCCCTCGTTCTTCGCAGTCTTTGCTGTCTTTAGCCCGTCGTTCGTGATCTCTGTGACTCATCAGATCGGCGTCCGGGACGGCGAAGGAAGCTATTTTGATCTGAACACGCGCGGGCGATTTGGGATCAGAGTCGCGCCGAATGTCATTGCAGTGTATCTGCAGCGCTATGGAATTCCCAACGACCAGATTGCAGAGCTGCTCGCCATGGAGAGAGCCGGGGCGAGCTGAAGAATTTTTGCATCTGAAATTAAAAAAGAGGGATATAAGGAGTGCTGGTGCCAGCATGGAGCAAGCGCACAATGTAAGGAGGAAGGGTTGCCATTGTTGCTGTGTCAAGTGTGGCAGCATCCTCTCAACTTACTCACTCCAATTCAGTCCCCATGCACACGTCTTGGATGTCAGGCCGGCCTCAGCCGCCCTCAGCAGAGATCACCAGGACCTCTTGGTGACCACAGGCCATGCTTTCTAGTGATCTCAGAAACATGTTCATCCATTGATTTCCTTGCTACAGTGCACACACTAATAGTTCAACGCGCACCCCCGGGCGACCACGGTCAAGCTGACATTCACCCAGAATATTACATTGATGGTCGACCAAGTTTCCGACAAACTTACAGATACTTAGAAGGCAGAAAGAGTGTTCATGTGACCTCCTGGGTCAGACCACGTGACAAGTGTTTTGTCTTTCAGGCTTCGAGCTCACATCAATGGAATTCTGCACAATCAGACTTGCCTTTGCATGTCATGCACCCTCTGGGAAAAAGTTTGGTACCCAGGGAGCGTAGCCGTTGTGAATTCAGGAGCAGGTCAGCATCGTTAGTCACTGACAGTGGCACTACTAGTATGGTTGGCAGTGTATGTGCATTGTCCACTGACTGACGCCAAGCAAAATATCGACAGTCAAGAATTTGATTTGCCAGACATTAAATGACAGCTTACATGATATTGACCGAAGGACACTTCCATCAGCAACTTGAAGTATCCAACCCAGCACACCACCACTGGCAGTACTATGGCCAGTGGATTAAGAAAGAAATTATACTGAGCAAAGGATACTGCTACGGGACCAGCCTAGCTTCCAATAATATATCTTTTCAATTATTTCCAAGCCATGGCATTTCCACGCCCAGTGGGCATGTGCGCCATGGCTTTATGAACTGTGCAGTTCACATGCTGCTGCATGCTGCTGCTTTCAAACTTGCATGCAAAGCTCAGATACCGTAGTAGTCCTTCTAAAACCCCCACCCTCGGCGGTGCGGATTGTTTTTGACTTCTCACTTACAATACATCAGGGTCATTGGATTGGGCTTTTCGAGAGGATTCCCGCGTCTGGTCTAAAAAATATGATAGGGTTATATTTTGGGAGAGAGGGTCTTAATTTTTTACCCCTTCTACCTAACATTTTTTTCCTGCGGGTTCTAGAATGACTACTATAGTATATGTTGTATACGTTGTGGGCCCCATTAAGTCTATTTCATGTTAAGTCTGAAATAATTCGCGAATAGCACCATGCTTCGGGTTGGGGATCGGTTGAGGGTATGCCAAGTAACATTGAAGTGTTTAATATACAGCAATGCAATGCATCCGATGTGAACATCATCGCCCAACAAATCTATGGTGGCGCTAGCAAAAAAACGGGAAAAAGAAAGAAAGAAAAGTATGTAGATTGAGGCACCCATTAGGACTCGAACCCGGGCATCCGCATTAGGGGAGGGGCTCGAACCCTCTACCAACTAATCCGTCCAGGGATTGGGCTCGAACCAATTACAGCCTGCCGCCACCAGGAGAGCCGTGCCTCGAAGAATCGTTGCTTTTAGGTGTATATACAGACTTGCGTCTGAAGCTCCCGGAGTTATATCAAACCACTTTTGCCGTCTCAGCGCAACAAGTATACTGGACGCATTTATTGAGAGGTGGTTTTGAGGCAGCCAAGTTTCTTCAAGAGAGCACAACAAGATCAACAACCAAACACTGACTGCTTATTTGTGTGGGTGACTGGATGGGCAGGCTTTGGCAGCGGACTCCCAGCAGTAATGCTCTCAATCGAACCTCCAGTAGATTCTGAAGAGTGTTTTCGACGAGGGAAGTATCTCTTCTGGAAGCTCACACAAACTGGAATTTTTGGCAAACCTCCCAAAACTTCAGCACCTGACGGCTGCTCGGAACAGTACGGTATATCGAAGGCGAATCGACCTATTTGGGGATATTCTCAGTATTTCTAGAAGCCGAAACCAAAGCTACATCTGCGCCGCACACTGTGACGCCAAGACTCAGGCCACGTGATTAGTGCATCGTTCGTTCAGGCTTGGCCGAGCCGAGCTGAAATCTTACGCAAGAGACCCTGACCTGCCTTTCTTTTGCACTTTTTCAAAAGATTTCGCATCCAGGGTGCAAAGCCATCGCCTCATCGGTTTTGGTGAACACAAAAAGCATTGACAAATAAATTCCATACGCAGACGCCTTTGGTGGTTGGGACATGTGGCTAGAAGGATCCTGCTAGGGTGCCATTGCATATGATGTAAAAGGTGATGTCAGGCACTGGGGCTAGAGGCAGATCATTTCAGAGCTTGTATGCCTATGTGGGCAATGACTTTGATGCTATCAAGATCCGATCAGGCATGCATATGACTGGTGGAGGATGTGCAAGTATCAAAAAGACTTTAGAGCAATAACTCAGGTGTTGCTTGACGTACGTAGTCCTTCAGGACAGTCAAAATAAAAATGGTGGTAATGCCGTATACCCACCACTGACCGACTCGGATGTCAAGCAATTTTCAGTGTTCGCTGTCACGATAAAGATACCTGGTGATGACCGAGCTGACGTGCACGTCAGCAAGCAGCCCATTACCACATCAAGGTTAGTGTACCTGTTAAATGGCAAGCCTGGCTTCAAAACCTATCGACTGATTCCACCGGCACGCAAACCATGATTTGTGAGCCGCTGTTGCTTTACCGGCAATCAATCAATCTTGTTGCTTGAAAAAATTCAAATGCCAGATCCACTGCAGCCCTCCTAACTGCCAGTAGCTGCAGGGCTATTCAGCCAGTAGGTGTCTTCCACTGGTCTGCATCAAGGTCTGCATCACAGGCTTGGTTCTATGTGCGCAAAAGCAGGAGACAGTGCGCCCTGCACTGCTCGAGAGCTTCAACCTGCTGTCGTTCAATAGAATACTCAGGCGTGGGATATTTGTCCAACGTCCAGACAAAGCTTATCTGTGCAATCTGCCAACACTGCTGCGGCGCTGGAGATCGTGCATGAGAAGGTATTGAGGGTTTTATTGCTCCCTTGGCTGACTGCACACAAGGCCTCAGTCCCTTCAGGGTGCCATGTGCACCCCATTGTCTCGCGAGCATAGACTATGCAAGGCAGGCTCCTTCCTTGGACGGCTTTGAGCAGGATGTTCCCCGCCTCAAAGGAGCATCCATGTTTGTGGGCATACTGCAAGCATTTCAGGCTGCCACACTCTGCCGCTTGTGCACACGTGCTCTCTTGCCAGGGGCAGCCGTTTTCATGCGCATATTGCAAGCAAGCCAGGCTGCCAGCTCTAGCAGCAGCCGCGCATGTGCTGCCATCCCATGGGCATCCTCTCTCGTGTGCATACTGCAGGCAATCAAGGCTGCCACGTTCTGCTGCGAGCGCGCACGTGCCTTCGTGCCAGGGGCAGCCGTTCTCACATATGACTTGAGGGTATGCCAAGTAACATTGAAGTGTATATTTACAATACATGCAATGCATGCGACGTGAACATCATCGCCCAAAAGTCTATGGTGGCGCAAGCAGAAAAGCAAAAAAGAAACCAAAAAGTATGTAGATTGAGGCACCCATTAGGACTCGAACCCGGGCATTCCGCATTAGGGGAGGGGCTCGAACCCTCTACCAACTAACCCGTCCAGGGATTGGGCTCGAACCAATTACAGCCTGACGCCACCAGGACAGCCGTGCCTTGATGAGTCGTTGCTTTCAGGTGTATATACAGCCTTGCGTCTGAAGCTCCCGGAGTTGTTCCAAACAACTTGTGCCGTCTCAGCGCAAACAAGTATACTGGACGCATTTATTGGGAGGTGGTTTTGAGGCAGCGAAGTTTTTTCAAGACAGCACAACAAGATGAACATCCAAACACTGACTTCTTATTTGTGTGGGTGACTGGATGGGCAGGCTTTGGCAGCGGACTCCCAGCAGTAATGCTCTCAATCGAACCTCCAGTAGATTCTGAAGAGTGTTTTCGACGAGGGAAGTATCTCTTCTGGAAGCTCACACAAACTGGAATTTTTGGCAAACCTCCCAAAACTTCAGCACCTGACGGCTGCTCGGAACAGTACGGTATATCGAAGGCGAATCGACGTATTTGTGGATATTCTCAGTATTGCTAGAAGCCGAAAACTAAGCTACATCTGTGCCGCATACTGTGACCGCCATGGCTCAGGCCACGTGACGAGTGCATCGTTCGTTCAGGCTTGGCCGAGCCGAGCTGAAATCCCCTCCAAAATTGTTCTGCATGTGCCCCTAAGACGCTCCTGCAACACTGGTCGCTGGAGCATGCGCATGCACAAGGGAAACAGCATACCGCCCAAAAAGAGAACTGCTAGTCTCAGCCCCTGCTGGAGTGATCTCAGTATCAAGACACTGTCCCCCTTGGAGGACATCCCTAATGTAGACACCTCGTCACCCAAAGGGGTGGTGTGTTTAAATCAACGATTTGCAATTACTTGTTGGCAGCGGATAGGGCAGCCAGTGTGGCAACAGTGTCCTTGGAGGGCGCTGCAGTGATGACAATGGAGCGGTTTAGGATGGCGTCGGTGGCAATCAGCTGCTCCTTGATGGCCATCAGCAGGGCTGCGGCCAGGATGCTCTTGGTAACGCCACTCATGCAAAGCCCTGCGTGAGCCACTAGGCAAGCACCTGCATCGTTGCTGAGCTGCAACGTACATTGAGCAAGCACGTTTGTGATGGATGACCTCATCTGTTGATTTCCTGCCAAGGCAATTGTCGACAATGAAGGCAACATGGATCCTGCACAGCTGTGCGGTTATTCCCACTGATCTGCCATGCGGTGTTTCTTTTACTGGCTTTGATTTCATTAAAGCCAGTGTGGCTATATACAAACAGTGGCGCAGGTTTGTGGCCTCAGAGAGGCTTGTATATCTCTGCTTTGGAAGCCACAGACTGGCTTTGGGAAAGTGATTTACAACCGCGCAAATTGCTGCACTTAGTTCTTGATCAGCTGAAATGCCCCCAAAGCCACCCAATGTGAGCCAGAAATCTCTTCCACATCTATCTTCAGCCAGATTTGTGGCTCCAGACCAGATTTGTGGCTCCAGAAAGAGATCCAGGAACATCTTTGAAGCCACGCTGGGTTTCAGAGAAGTTCCCTAGTAGAAACAGTGCCTGCCATGCATGAATGCACATGTGCAAGTCTTTTTTTCTGAGGTCTCTCTCTTGACAAGGCGGCATGGCAGACCCACATGCGACACAAGGAGTTGAGCATAGACGAACCAAAATTGTATTGCGAGCAAAAGGAAAGTCCAGACTGCAAAAGAGTTAAAAAAGCCGCCCTGCTCTGCATTTGCGGCCCTATAACCAATGGCACTATTGGTTGAAATAACAAGAAGCTTTTTCCACCCCCTATTGATCCCTTCTCGCTGTATAGCACTTTTCAAGTCATGCAGTAAAGGAACCATCTCAGAACTCCTATCTTCTCCTGAACACCCTCCTACACGCGGCAAACGACCAGCATACCAGCAGAAACCCAGCGCCTGAATTCCAAGTCCCAAAAACAGCTGTCGCCAGAATCTGCTGTCAAGGCTGTACATGACAACAATAGCACCCCAATAAAATGATGAGCAGAGCGCTCCATCCCACCCTCAGCCTTGCAGGCGGTTAGCGCAGGCAGGCCTTGTTGCGAGAGAATGCTGCATCGAAAGCAGTGAGTCTCCTAACAGGAATGCCACCATGCAGGCGCAAGATGCAATGATCGCCTCACTCCTCAGCCTTGCACGTGCATAGCACAGCAGAGCTAGGCCGCCAGAAAAAGCTGCATCAAAGTCAATCAGCCTCCTTATATGGATACCACCATGCAGCAGCTTGATGCCTGTGATTGCCACGGTCCTTGTGCAGTGAGCCTCTCACTGGCACCATTTGAAGCCATTCGCGGCCCAAAGGGCATCACAACGGCAGTGGCCCAGCACAGCGGTACCGGTTGTCCTCACTCCTCATGCTTCTTCTTGCTCTCTGACAGCGCCACCTGCGCCTCGGCTGTGGCCTCCATGGCTGCCGGGCTCTTCTGCAGCACCTGCGCGCAGCCCAGCTCCCTTTAATACATAGACAGGGAAGGTTGATAATTGCCAACCACTATTCAGGCCGCAGAGGCCGTTTGACAGCACTATTGGCAGTGTGTCCACCATGGAATGACAGCGGCAGCCTTAGGAGCTGGGCGAATCAGTATGGTAAGCCCACGCCATTAATACCAGGCCTTTGTATGCCATTATGCACAGTGATGAAAATCTTCACCTGACACAAGCGAGCGATCTGATAGGACAGATACCATGAATCCCAGCTGCAGGCATCTGCCCATCATATATGCCTTGCAAGCTTTTCTGCAGTTTTTTTGGAATGGATATTTCACGCTTTTATTAACGCTCTCGAAGTAGCTGGTTGCCGCACCTTGTTGGGGTGGCAAGGGGTGGTAGGGATCAAGGCGTTCCAGCCAGGTGTCCATAATTTGATAACCGCTTGCTTAAACAAAGGCACACCATCGCACCTTGATGGCGCCGCGGAGCATCTTGGAGAACCAGAGGATGTTAAGGAAATTGAAGACCAGGTTGAGGCCCCGGATGAGCCACAGCGCCGACGCAGGAACGCCCCCGGGCCGCGGGTGCGCCAGCTCAGCGCCGCTGACTCGCCAGAAATCCAGCGACATGCCTGCGCACAAGAAATTTGTCAGCACTAATCAGCGCTCCTGTCATCGAAAATTGCTTTTTGTCTTAGAATGTGTCAAGCCTCAAAAGCACGAAATACTGATGACTATGATGATGTGACCATGATGACGTGGTCCCCCGTTTTAATGCCCCTCTACCGAATGCTATAGATGGTTGGAAGTCTCAGGACAGGTGCTAATACCAGTGCTGGAATGGCTACCAAAGCGCTTGGGACTTCAAGAGACCACGAGCAAGTTTCCCGTTGGCGACAAGAGGCCCCATTGACAGCCACACTGAAAGCAGCAATCTAGCATTCAACTGCCTTTGCATCCCAGTTTCTACCAGGTGCTTCCATGCCAAGCGGGTCAAGCTGGCAGTTCAGGGTTCCAGAATTACAATCAGGTGGATCTGCATCAACCCAGTTGATCACTGAGGTATTAGAGACCCCTCTGCGAGCAGAATCTTGAACCTGGGGTCTCTAATTGATAAGAACGCCAGTTGATTACGTTCCCTGACACACGCATAACAAGGGAGAAGAGCCGTTGGAAAGGGGCGCGCACCGACACCCAGCAGGTTGCGGCAGAGGAAGAAGACGGCCATCATGGTGAGGCCGTTGTAGAGATAGAACTTGTCCTTCGTGCGGCCGAGCGTGTGCAGGACCCAGCGCATGAACACAAAGGGCGTGCTGCACTCCCACAGCAGGAACATCGCGCCTGCAGGGACATAAAGGAAACGTTAGTGGCCCAGAGAGAAACGGATGACTGCTCACAAGCCATTCCTACTGACGCACAAGCTTTGTTTGCAGACAAGCTGCAGTTGAAGGCTGCTACAAGTCCCAAACGTGGTGCACACACTGCTTGATGCAAGCACTGCTGTGCCAAACCCATGGTCTCTTTGAATCCCCCGTCTCCAGAGTGGTGGTTGCCTATGGAGTTTGCATGACTAAGCTGCCATTGGGTGTATCTACCAGTATCATGGAATTGACTAGACAGCCGCGGCTCAATTAGCACGCCACCTGTTCACCCGGCTAGCAAATCAGCTTTAGATGCTTCACGATACAAGGCAAGGTTCAGGCATGACAAGGGTCAGAAAAGAGTTACTCACCGTAGTAATGGAGCACGCCACAGTAAATCCCCGTCAGGAACACAGACAGCGCGGCGGCAGCGTGCACCAGATTGGCGGTGTATTCGTACCGCACTGTGTGCACATACAGGTCGTACACAAAGTAGCCTGCCGTCGTGGTGACTAACTGCCACGTCAGCGGGCTCTTGGAGTAGAGCCTGTCTGCCTGCAGGTCCGGGCTGAGCAGCACTATGATCGCCAGTGGTATCTGCACGCAGGGAGACGCTGATGAACTTCAGCAGAGGAATAAACAATCAAATGGCTGCTCTGTCGGCTTAATTTGACGCACTGACATCCTCGGACAGCTACAGCTGCAGCGCTCGCAGCAATGACAAGGAAAGGGCACAAAAAAACAGCAGCCAAAACAGAGCCTCGTTCACTCTCAGCCGACAGAAAAGATCCACAACGGGCTTTGGCAAACAGCTCAGGAAAGGAATATCATTTTTCGCCCAGAGTACTCAGCAGCACAAACTCAGCCCCTTTGTCAAACTTCAGCCAGTGATGAATGACCTCAAGCCTTTCGGTCGCCATCCATCAGAGGCATCTGACTTCGACAGTGAAGCTTGGACAGAAAACCACCGGGCTGCGGAAGCTTAATAAGGTTGACGGAACATGCCTGTACAAGAATATGCAGGGAGCTGACGATGCGCGTGCTGATGTGGGGCACGGCCTTGTCCACCTCAGCCAGTTTCACGCCAGGTGCCGCCCAGCTTCTAAAGTGGCGCTGCATCCACTGACGGATGGGCCCATTGCTAATTGCTGTGTCCACTGCTATAAACAGGAATCCTGCAGCCGAGACACCCTCCATTTTGTCAATGAGCGGCCCCAGAGAAGCCAGCGGACGGGTGCTTTAGGAGCTGCTGGTCTCCAGAATGGCAAGTGAGATGCCATTGCACTGCCAAGGATTGCGGGGCAGGGTGTGAGCGACTCGACAACGCCCCAAGTCAATAAGCAGACGGACGGCAAGTATGCATGCGGCTCAAAGGCACTCGATCCTCTTGAGATAGCACATCAAGGTATATTAGAGACGAGGTTGTGTGAAATTGAGCGTGTGTTACAGTCAGCACACCGCACCTGTGACTGCTATCCTGGTCAGAGATTCCTGGGTAGTGGGTTCGAAGCTGCTCATGCCGCTGGTTGTAGCTTGCCCAAAAGGCGTTTGTCGGTCCTCTGCCATGTCCAATCTGGTCCCAACGAAGCTGCAAGTCAACACACAGTCACTGCGATGTATCATCACAAACCCCTGACATCAGGGTCACAGCAGGTGTTGATCGGGATTAAAGGACAGTAAAGCATCTATAAAGTCCCTGATAATCAAGTTGCGCTACACCATACAATCTGTGAGAATTCCGAGAAAATTGATATACCTTTGGTTGGTGTGAGAGGACAGCCAGGGGATTTGCAGAACGTGTCTGTGTCTCGATATGCACTTCAATCACAGATCGCAGTGATCAGTGTTTTCACGAGCCACCACAGTGCTCTTCCGTGGTATGCTGCCTCTACAAAGTTCTGCAAGCAATTGACACCGTTCCGGAAGCTGGCTTCAGGCGCTTAGGAGACACGATTTGATCAAGGCAGCCAACCCACCAGGCAAGTGGACTGTGGCGTAGATTTGAAAGTGCGTGAGAAGGTTTGTCAAAGGGGATAATCAATGGCGGAAAGATTCGATGGAAGGAATCATGTTTTCTGGCCTTTGCAAGACCAGGAACGGCGTCGGACGCCCGAAGGAGTCAGCCACATTAAGGGCATTGTGCTGGATCCTGAATATACAAGGATTGCCTCTAGCTGAACAGCCTAGGCATGGTCCTGTCTTGCAAGACCAAGCCGCTATTTATAGGTCTATCATAGTGATGGTCCTGAATGACTCTCTTGATCAATGGATCGCGAGAGCGAGCACGCACGCAAGCATGCCATGCACACACGCATGCATGCATTGCAGTGCATACTGCGGCAGATGTGCTAGAGCATTCAGCTGATTATTGAAGCCCTTTGCTAGCAGTAGCAGTGTACTTGCAAATCCGGCAATCCATGCCGCGCACGGGATCCTACAGTGTTTTGCACAAGTGAATAGCTTTTACAACCTCAACCTGCATGCATTTGATTAAAAGTCTTGAAGGGACACACAGAAATTCGCAAAGATGCTTACTGCAATCACACTCAACACATGGCCATACTTCACACACATCGATCCGTCCTAAAACCCAACAATCATATCCATAACTCATGAGTAAACCAGTTGTCATGTCGTTCTCGGTCAGCCTTTGTCAGCCATTGTTCTCTGCTGGTCCTAAGGCACCTCCATACACAATGCTCCTATTAGTGTCAAGCAATGCAGCTCAGCTCTGCTGCACAACAAGCAGTCCAACATCTTGCAAGTGGCAGGCTGCCGGCAAGTTTTACCGGCACTTGAACGTGTCTTTTGGGACTCCCTTAATTTCTCACAGGATCTGCTCGGAGTAAGATGTTGCACTCAAGTGTGATGCACTGCCCAAGCAACAGCTGCAAGATCTTAAGACTAGAACAATGGGACCAAACACCAAACTCAGGCCAGTACAGCCAGAGCAGGGACACCCCTTCAGAAATTGGCAGCTCCAATTCTGCACTGCAGAGCATCCCCAGTGTGCTGCAGACACACGAGGCCAAAGGGAGCTGCCAAGCTCTGACACAGGGCGAGCGCCCACAAAATTCAATAAACATCATTTGCTCAATTGGAGGCCAATGAACACCATGCCTTCATGCATACCGTGGCGGCATCCTAGCAAAGGCTTCTCTATACACTTGCGGGTGCAGGGGATTTTTTATAGAGACTTTTTGGCCGGGGGCCACTTTGTGAGAATCATTCCCTCTACGTGCAAGCACTAGGAGTCATATATCTGAGGCTTCCTTGTAACCTCAAGGGGAAAGAATACTAGTCCTTAAATGGGGGTACAGCAGGATTACTCCTGGCAAAGAGATCCTGGTTTGCAGCAGGATGCTGTCACGTGCAATCTTGTCTAGTACAAGACTTCATTAAAGACAAAAAATACGTGCTCGCTACCGATCACGGCTTCCAATACAAATCAGGTACAAGGCACTGCAGCAAAGGCTGCACGCTGAGACCACTCAGCAGTCTTGGGGTGCCCCTCTATACATCAACCCTTCTTGCTTTCACACTGACTGCAACACCTTGGTGCCAGCTGAGATGCTTTGCACTGCAAGAGCAATGCTTGCTGGGATCCTAGTCTGGCCGTGTGCCCACCCCGAGTGGCTGTTCCTGCCTGTTGACAAGCTTATGGCAGCGACAAGCAACTCGCGCAAGCGTCACCTCAGATGCCGCTTGGAGGGTAGGGGCACACAGGCCAGACTCGGATGCAACAGCCCAACACAGGGCGGAATAATCCCCACGGCCCCCCTGGCGCTTAGTCGTGCTTAGTAATGCTGCCGCCGCATGCACGCGCCAATGGCGGCTGCTGCCGCGCGCGGCCGTCCCGGCATTTGAAACCGCGTTACAAATGCCGGTGTTGCATTACTAACCGCCCGGTGGCGGCTACGGCTGCGCTGCCGTTCCAACGCTTAGTAAGCGCCGGCGGGGCATTAGTAAGTGCGCTGGTGGCGGCTAGGGCAGCGCGACCATTTGCGGCAGCGGCTGCTCGGCATCGCACTCTGGGATCGCGGCCAGCGCGTTGCGCAGGGAACGCCTCCGACGGTGGAAGGCTATTGCGGCTTTTAGCACCTCTCTATGCAGACATTCACACACAGCTCCGTCAGACGCTGTAATTGATCAGAAAGAAATTGAAGTGAAGAAGAGGAAAAAAGAAAACGGCATTTGCTGACTTGGCACAAGGTGAAGATGGATTGGGACGGAATCTGCAGCTGCCATAGCTCCTAGTCTCTAAACCACCTAGCGATTTTCTTTGGTGGCTGAAGGCTGCTCAGCACTGCTGTCACACAATCGCTCCAGATGGAACTTTTCCAGCTGCTCTGGTCCTCTGTAGATTGCATGCACCCATAAATTGCAGTCCCCAATTGCGATCCGTACAGAAAGGCTGTGGGCCTCCAGTGGGACGAAGTAAAGCAGGAGTGGCAAAGTTTCACCTGTGCTGTTCCAGCTGAGCGTCCGCCATCTCCAACTCCCGAATCTTCTGCGCCAATTTGGCGGTTTCTGAGAAGGCTGAAGCCAGCTGGAGGGCCTGCAGACACACAAGCCAATTCACCCTCTCCTCATGGGCATCAAGTCACCTCTGTGACACCAGCTTCTTGCAAATCCTGCAGTCCTTGCCCAATCCACGAAGTTAAAATTATTGTGGCCCATTTGCTTGAATATATTGCGATCGTTCAGATGCAGATGAGGCCACAAATATCTGGAACAGACTAAGGAATGGGCATGGTCCGGGTGTGAGTCATACCCGTCTGTGTTCTCTGAACTCCCTGTGGATCAGATAGTGGCTGTTGCGCATCGATAGGGGACCAAGGGGGTATCTTTGGCCGACTGATCCTGCAGCAAGGCGGATGAGTGAGCGGACCTTTGACGAATGGGCGTTGCTCAGGTAGACTGATACCCCGTCAGCCAAGTGCTACAAACAGTCCGATTGCAATCTGATCAGGCGATCAATTGTTGATGGAGCCGATCTGTCCAGCCAATGCAGCGGCGGCAAGCAAGGAAAAGGACGCGTCCATCGAAAGGGCACGTTCCATGGCATCTGTCCGTAAGACGCCGAGCGTCCGTCATATAAAAGAATAGCGATTCTTGAAGCAGACCTGAGTCATTTTGCTGGCGCATTGATCCTTTCGGGGCGTCTTTGGACATGTCCTGGCAACCCTTATGCGTCCTCTGCACCACACGCCACTGCTGGGCACTAACTCGCGGTGCCATCTGAGTAGCTCCTGTGCGCAAGGGGGGCCAAGAGGGTCGTGGGACAGCCTTTCAGATGTTCTCTGCCAAATAAAATTTGCTGCATCACAGTACGTATACTCTTCCCACCTTATTCGGCCGTGCTTTTCAGGACAAAACGGCCGCTAGTAGCAAGAACCCAGGTGCCCTTGAACGCGTTTTCTAATCGAAGGGGAATATCGAGGGGCCTGGGGCAAACTGCCATTGAGATCATTGAAGGCCATTCTTAGAACATTTTGATGCTCTTTTCGGTAAAATGGGCCTAATCGCTCGTAATTCACATAGGCGCTCGTGAATCGGGGTTGTGGGCGTCTCCATGAAGGCCGTGGAGCCGATGTCTTCTGCTGGAACGCCAGACTTCTCAGGCTATTGGAGGCAAATCAAGAATGAGAACATGGATCAGTACTTAAAGGTGGACAAGCTTCTTTGGAACACATGAAGATCTTGATTCCTTCAATAGAGATATGTTAATGGTGTGTGAAGTGTAGCCCTGCCACTGCCATCTTCACATGCGTTGATGGTGCCAGGTCATGGCGTCCTAGCGATGCTGACAGCGTTCTAGGATCACCTATATTCTCACATGCTACGAGTACAGCAGAGCTGACTTAAATACCGTTATTGCAGAGCAGGTCCCTCCGTGTGCCTGAGCTCAGCATCTTGATTCGTTTGATGATATCTTCTGGACACCCAGCATTTCAACATGCTATACGCAGGAACTGGGCTATCCCTGGGTGGTGCGCAAGGCGCTAATGAAGTATGGGGCCAAGTCCACTGACATTGTGAGGCACAAGGGCTCCCTGATGACTGTGACCACTGTCAACGCCAAGGGGTCGTGGACCCGGACGCTTGACACAGAGAAGACCCTGCAGCAGGTCAGCTGCCAGATTTGTGGTCCATTTGTAATTCAGTTCCTTTACCTCTGCACCTAGACTACCGGCTTCAGTCTGCGCTGGACGAGGTCTCTCAGGTTACAGCGATGCCTGCTTTCAGCTGACCGGAAGCTGCTTGCATGTACAAATGAGTTCACGCTTGACCTGAAAGATCTGTGCTGGTGGAAGGCATTAGGATGACCTAGCATAGAGGCTAGGCATCTGGATGCTAGTGAGGGTGTAGGTCACCTGCTTACATGTATTCAAATTTACAAGAGATTTACAAATAAGCTGGCCTGGCATGTGCAGCACACGTAGAAGGATGTGTCAGGCAGGGGTTTGCCCTTACACCAGGTTTACAGGATCAGTCACCAGGGTGGCAAATGTGTGTGGGTTGTATTGTGTATACTATACAGGAGTGTGGTTGAGCTGCAAGTGGTGAGATGCTGTGCATGCGCAGAGGAGTGCGGAGGGAAAGCTGTGCAAGACGACGGCGTTTTGGGACGGCAAGATCCACAAGTCGCGCATGGAGCCGGTGGAGGGATCGCGCCAGGGCAGACGCACCGAGTCCTGGCGCTTCATGGACTCCGGCATGATGGTGGGAGATCTAAATGCCCTGCAAATCTTGAGTAACGTCGCATATACAGGACATGCATCAGTGGAGGGCTGCTGTGTAGCAACTGCGCCTGCCACATGGAATGGGAAAGGCTCCAAACCACCCGTTCTAGGCATCTCTATAAAGTGTGGTCACACCATCAGGATCAGCGTCACCAGTGTAGCCCCTAGCTAGGGCTGCTAAATGGGAGATGAAAGCCGTGGCAATTTATGGTGGTGTCGCAAGGAGGCCTTGACCTTCAAGGCTTTCTTTGCTATGTGTCAGGGAAAAGTGAACTACACGATGCAAGGGGATGAGAAGCAGTGCAAGGATGTCACGCTGCGCTGTGCTGTGCTGGGCAGGTCGTGCGCAGCGCGCTGCAGACTGAAAAGGGCAAGGATGTGGTCATGTTCTGGTACCTGGAAGCCATCGAGATGCCTGAACGGCCGCGCGGCCTTTTTGGTGTGTCCCCGTTTCAATTTTCACTGCTACTCCTGTCTCATTTTCTGCGACTTCTAGCTGACTTTTGTCCAGTCATTAGCACCCAGGGGCCATAAAGTGTCACATCATCGCCAGCGGAATAAACAACAAAATATCGTTGGGGGCACTCTTTCATGCTCTCTTTAGGGGTCTGTAGAGCCTTCAAAGGCCAGTGATCGTTTGCCAAGAACTTGGCGTCTAGGCTGAATCACACAAAAAAGCAAGGGCAGAAGCTGATTCAGGCTGCGGGCTCCCTGACAGGCCTCATAATTTGCAGTTGGCCTTATCTGATGTGTTTGGGTGCCAAGTGCGGGACAAGTTCATGTAGATGTTCAGTGCTCCTTATTTGCAGCCCAAACGGTGCCAGATAATTAGTGAGCAGACATGCTCACACAATCAACACCGAACTTGCATGCGTATTGGTAGTGGCACCCACTGAAGACGTCCTATTATTTCTGATTGCAGGCAGGAGCCAGCTGCGGCGCATTGCCAATGACCAGAAGAGGGTCATGCGCGCAACCGGCAACGACAACCAGTACTTGCGGGTTATTACTATTGCTATTGCTATTGCTATTGCTATTACTATTACTATTACTATTACACAACTTCCTTCCTTGAGGCAAGGTATGTCCTGCAGTTAAGCTGCAGTCAAAGGCACAATCCACAGCAGCTTATTTCCTACCTCAAACTGCCTACCCCATACTAGCGTGACAGCCCCATACTCCTGCAACGATCTGTTGAGAGAGGACGACAAGCTATGCAATTTGACAATCTTGGTCCCTTGCACTCATTTTAAAATACAGCTTCACCCTCACAGAATTCAGCTCTGAATATCCACATGTGAGCAAATGTGCCTGGTTGTTCTGCGAGTGCTTTCTGCCCAATATTGAAGGGCATTTGTTTGTTGGTGCAGTACCTGGGAAGCAACATGGCAAAATGGGTGACCCCAGCGGACCAGTACATCTCCATGCGCTCCGCGGAAAAGGAGTCCCGGGTGAGCTCTTTCTCTCTGGCCGAAGCCATTTTCACCTCTGAGGCATTCTTTCATGGGTGGATTTGCAGTGTGGCAAGATACACTGCCCGGTAGCTGATCTGCCCAGCTCCATTAATGCCTATGGCCCCTCTGGCGAGGCAGAGGGGTGCCTGCAAGTTCTCACTAAGGTGCACGGGTTAGGCATATCAATATACCGTGTCGACACTGCCTGCTGGCAATGGTGTTGCTCCTGGGTCACTTTTGAGGGCTCGTGTCTTGCAGTGCACACTGCATTGTTATTCATAGTATATGGAGGTTTCATACTGGGTCGTCCCTAAGGCCTGATGACTGATCTGAGACACATGTGCAGGCACATGACACAACGCTGATGTCGGGCAACACATCACCGCGCTCCTTCTCCTCCAATGCATTCTCTCCCTTCTCGTCATCCCCGCGCGCAGCCTCAGGTGCGCCGTGACTTTGTTTCTGCAGAAACATTTGACGGGCATTTCCCCGAGGTATGCCCAAGGCAGGCTGACATCCGAGCTTTTCAAGCAGCTGATGCACAATGTAACATGCCAGAGCTTAGTGCTGATTCTGTGAGTGATGAGGCTCACAACAACTCACAACCTTGTGTTGAGCACCACCACCGTACTTGGGCAAGAAATTCCTTTGACATAGAGCGCCTATATCCTGCTTCTTGGCCTGCTTCATGGCGACTCTTGGCTCTATCCGTGAAGTAATCTGTCGTCGAGAGCTTGTGTGCATGCGGCAGGGAACGCGCAGCTGCCCTCCTGGGGCAGCGCAGCCGGCTCCTCCGTGCACCGCGAGAGCAGCGCCTCCGAGGCGCGGCCGCCACACCCGCCGCTGACATCAACCGCGCCGCAAGCCTCTGACATCAGCGCAGGTGTGCTCCTCCCTGCCACCTTCATTGAGCACTGAACGAATATTCACACTAGCCTGCAACATTGCACTGCAATCCTGGAGATAAGTCTGCAGTAAAAAAAAATGGCTTGTTTGATGCTTAAAGCATGACAAGCACAGAAACAATTTACTGTAGTGCTCAACCTAAACTGCGCACCCTGGAAAAAGTGATTTATTAAACAACTTCCCGCAGGGCTATTTTCTTGATCAAAAACTTTGTTATGTGCATTAAGTACGTCCCCCAAAGATGCGCCTGCTCAAGAGCTTTCCAAATCCGCCTTCAGATCTTAAATAGGTTAAGTATTTGAGGAGTTAGGGTTTTACTTTCGACCCTTTTTTCAATTTTTACAATTATTTTCCGCGCAGTTTAGGTTGAGCACTACAGTATGCACGTTCAGGCCCCTTGGAGGCAACGCACAGGAGGGAGGGTAGCGGCGGCGCGCCGCCGGCCCCGGGCCTTGAGGAGTGCAAGACGGACAGCGGCAAGACCGACAAGACCGACGGCGGCCGAAGCGACGGCGCGCGCTCGGCCACGGCGCCGCCGCTGGCCGGCCGGCCTGGGCCGCCGCCGCAGCCGCCCCCGCCCGCGCATGCTAGGACGTACTCCAATGCGAGCAGCATAGCCGGTGAAAGCCGTGTCCCCTTATGTGCAGTATCGAGGTACTCCTTTTTTTGGTAATCCGTGCGACCATTTGCCGTCCGGCTGGCCCGGCCGGCCGCTGCAACCGCCTCAGGCCACGCCGGACTCCAATGCAAGCAGCGTAGCCGGCGAGGGCTGGGCAACCTTGAATGTGTGGAAGTGTCTTTTGGTACTGGTGCATTTAGCTACTTGATGTTTTAAAGATTTGCCGCATGTGGGGAGTGTGTGCACATTTCTTGGGCATGTCAGGACTTCCTTAGCAGAATGGCAGGCATACATAAGCCTGGCTGTGCAGCAGAGCCGCCAAGGGATGCTGGTGCCGCAAATACAAGCAGGGTTTCGATTCCTGTTCCTTGAATGGTGATCAGATTGCACATTTTTCCTGACCCTCAGCACCTGCCATTTGCAGCACCTGAGGTGTGAAGCCTGGCTATTCTATGTCAATTGTTCCTGTCTTCAATGGGGGCTCGAACGCCTTATTCTCCCGGGTTTGATTCTGAGTAAATCTGGTGTCTGTCACAGGCGTGGAGCTGTACCCTTCGGGCAACCTGGGCAGCGGCAGCGGGCAGCTGGGCGGGGCCCATCACGCGCACAGGCGTTCCCTCACCAACTTGAGCGAATTAGGAGCCGAGAAGTCTCCCGAAAGCGCCAGCCGCGTCCGTCCGCCGCCCGAATCTCTCGAGGCACAGCTCAGCCACAAGCTACAGGTGGGTGCTAGATATTGTTCAATCGTGCGCAGAAATAACATCGGTTGCAAGCATTTTGAGGGTCCAAGGTGGTGCTCAGACGCAGCAGGTGCATGGCTGAGGGCGCACCCTTTTGCTTTGGCAGTCTTGAGGTGCTATGCATCTTGACCTTACATGAAGGTGAGCAATGGATACAGCAGCAATTGTGTTTTGAGAGGTTTCTGGCCTAAAGTAATTATATTAAAGCAGCTCGTAGGTGCCTCTTTGGTGGCATGCCTATTGGGTAGCAATCACAATTGCTTGGAAGTGGGAAAAGTTTTAGCACCTGCTCAAGAATAGACAGCAGGTGTGGGCGCTGGGATTGCAGACGCAGGATCTTGTTTCCACAGTCTCAGGCAATCATTTCCCCTTGGGCTGTCAATTCCAAAGGGTACCATGCGTCCACTGGGTTACCTTTGAAACTGCACATCTCTGAATAGTCTGAGCTCCCTGCTATTGCGCGCAGGAGTATGCAGAGAACCGCAGCATAACAAGCGTGGTGCCCGTAGACAATCCTCTCACCACCGACGAGCCAGAACTTCTAGAGATGTCGCCAGAACAGGCCGAGGAGACGCAATTGTGAGCTCTTTCTTCCTTTGTCTTTATTGGTGTCCTGAAATCATGTTGTTAAGCGTCTGGCAATGCGCGGAACATCCGATAGCATGCAGACGGTGTTGAGTTGCATCCTTCTTGTGGAGAAGCAAGCATGTATCGTGTTGGTTCTGACTTTTGAGTCCAGCTAAGGCTGACAAACCTGCTCGGAAATGGCAGTGTGAAGGGCTTGCGCTAAGGCGCGGTGTGCTGCTGTTGTTGTTGTCTTGGCCGTCCCAGCAACAGTACACAGAGCAGTCTTCTTTTATGTGTTTCTTTACAACTCTCCTACGGTATTCTGTGCACACCTGAGTAACGCCTGATACACCTAGTCACCTAACTTTTACCCCGAAAGCGCTGTGCTGAGCTGGTCAGCTTCCTGGGTGCAGGAAGCTGGTGGAGCTGGAGAGGGAGCTGCGTGCAGCTGCCAGGAAGCGGCACGAGTACGCAGAGGGCCGCGAGTGTTTCTGCTGCACCTGCGTGTTCCACTCTTTCGTGATCCCCGCCTATGTCCGGACTTGGGACCTTTGATGCATGGCACCACAGTACTTCAGAACTTTCAAAGGCACTGCTCTCGCACTGCAGTGCTTTTTTGTGCCTGCAGTGAAATTTTATGAGTACCAGCACTTGTTTTTTCTGGGCACGGGGCCAAAGACTGACAAGCACAGCTAAGGACTGAGCGCACTTGCAGCTTGACGGCAGCAATTGTAACGTTGATGTGTGAATCAACTCAAGCTGCACATGCAGCTGCATGCACAAATCTTGCATGGAAATGCTGAGCTCAGGTGAAGCATTCCTCGGCGATTATTGCCGAGGTCTAAACGTTGAATCGTCCACAAGATGTGACAACGGCTGCATCATCATGTTGTATACAGTCCTGGCCATCACTCTAAGGTCACAATATGGTGGATCTAGATCTGGATCAGGGCGTTGAGGCAGCCCAAATCTTTGAAAAATTTTGCCCTTCTCATCAGTGTACTCACATTGTCATCAGTTCAATCCCAATTTGATGCAGAGTACACTACGAATATACTAGTGTATTGAATGCAAACCCATCCTGAGGATGTACAAGTGCGGGTCATGATCACTGGTCATAGCATGCATCATGGCGTTAGATATCCTATCATATGATGATCATGATGGGCCCATGATGGGCCCGGGCACGTATGCCTAATCTGCACAGCAAGTCTTCAGATTTACACAATGTATGACCCATTCTTGCTCAGTGGCTGAAGGTGCCCCGCTTGGTGTGCATCACCTTGCGATTTCACCATACCACAAGTGATGCAAGGGAGGAATATGGCGACTGACGAAGGAACCTTTCTGGAAGGTGCCAAAATAGGCAGACGTCCTGAAGTGGCGACCCGGCCTTCAACCTCCAAAACATCAGCCGGGATTCTCACAAATTTAATCAGCGGTCTTCCTGCACCGAGTATAGTTCTGTGCTGTTTTGCGTAGCTCTGGTCTCCGCTCAACCGGTCTTCAAGGAAGGCATCCGTCTGCTGCCGCTGTAGAGTCAGCTTCATCAAGGAAACGCAAACATGGTGATCACCACTCATGAGTTGCTTGCGCACATTCATGGCACCTTTGCCAGTGCATATCTTGACGATTTTGTGTATATGCGGCTCCAACTTCAGGACTTTGCAAACTGTTGCTTCACCTTACCTCAAAGTCTGGGTTGTGAGGACGCCATCCGGTCCATCTTGCTACCGCGATGAGCCTCCACAACAGCCAATGTCGTCCGTATAATCGCTAATCAGTTACTCTGCTACTGTTACAGGTCTCCAAAATGTCGGTCGGGGCCAACATGCTCTTACTTTGGCGCAAACCCCGCATCCTGCTCGTCTGCGCTGCGGCGGCTTGTGGTGGTCTGCTGTTCGGTTATGACCTTGGTGCGCCGCATTCAGGGCCCTATTGCTTGTATGTATATTCTGTGTTCTTTTGAAGCACTGTGGCGGCCGGGGGCTTTGTTCTGTGTCGGCATAGAAAAGTCGGTGATGGATCTGGTTTCATCGGTGCCTGATTGGGTTGGTGCCGTGTTGCAGGAGTTACTGGGGGCGTCACCGGCATGCCCACGTTCCTGGAGGTTAGCCGCCTGCCTCTGCTCCGTCTTGCACATCTTCCTGTCGCTGTTGCTCGTTTATTTTGGCCACCGCGTGTACGTCTGCACTCCATTTTCTGACGTATCTCTTTTGCAACGCAGAAATTCTATCCCCACGTCCTGACGAACCAGAAACTGTCTACCTCGTCCGCCTACTGCGCATTTAACGACCACCTCCTGACGCTGTGGACGTCTTCCATGTTCTTGGCCGGCGCCGGCGCAAGTACGCGCGCACCCTTCCTCTTCTTTCACTTGCCCCAACAGCAAACCCCCATTGCCTTCCCTGACTCCTCAAAGAGCAACTCTCCCCACGCTGCTGTGTGCGCCTTGGGATTGCTTGCTCATCCCAGTTGTGGTCCACATCAACACAAGCTCGGTCACTGCCTTGAGAGATGACCGAACTGAAAGAATTGCTTCGTGTGTGCGCAGGTATTGTGGTGCTCCTCCTCTCCAACCGCAGCCTGCCTCTCGGAGGTCTGGGCCGCCGCGGCATCATGGTGACTGGAGGCATCGCCTTCCTCATCGGAGCACTGCTGCAGGCGCTCGCGCAGAACATCGGCATGCTAATCGCCGGCCGCCTCTTCCTGGGAGTCGGCATCGGCTTCGCCAATGAGGTGGGCCCCTGTACAAGCAATGCAAGCCCAGGACATACAGCGGCTGTCTGGACTTGCTTTACAATTATCGGGGAACAGGTGGCAGCGCAGCAAACATCCTGCAGCCGGCAGTGCATGTATTGAAGTGCAGCTGTCTTTCCTTATTGTGAAAGCACCATAGCGCTGACTAAATTGCCTTTGCTGACTGCGCAGGCCGTGCCCCCATACATCTCGGAGATGGCGCCCCCCTCGATGCGTGGAGGCCTCAACATCTTGTTCCAGCTAGCGACAACCATTGGCATTTTCGTGGCATCCCTCATCAACTGGGGTGCGCATACAGCCTGCCCCCTAGGCCCATGTCTCTTGCACTTTTGCCCAGTCAAGAACCAGCCAGCCAGATAGTCCCTTGTGCATTATTGCAGCATTTGCAGCACCGCGAGAGTGCAATTCTTTGCTCTGCTGCAGCATCTTTCTGTGTGCCAGACTGCGCACAGTGTGTGCGGAAGCACGAGTTTTGGTGTTGAGTCATGTATTAGTCATGTTGACTAATTTACTGATCTGCGCTGTGCTGCAACGAGCAGGTCTGGAGGCCCACGCAGACGGCTGGCGCTGGTCGCTCGGCATTGCTCTGGTGCCGGCGCTCGTTTTCACCATCGGAGTCGCCCTCTGCCCGGATACCCCCAACTCGGTGCTGGAGCACGACCCTGACAACCTCGTCAAGGCCGAGGCGGTGAGAGTCTCTAAATCTGCCACCTGTCTTGTACTTTGAGCCCTGTTCATGTGACCTGGAAGAGCTGTGCTGCAGCTGGAAGGTGAGCCGTGTGCTGACCTGGCCTCGAGATCAGGCGTTGTCCTGTGGCCTGTGTTGACTTGATTTCTCACCGGCTCAGTCATGCGCATGTGGGCTTTAAACCGTCTGCAACAGCGTCTAACGCGTCGTCCCTGCCACACTTCGGCCCTATTTGGCATGTAACTTTCTTGGTCTCTGACATTATTGCCTCTGCCGCGCTGCAGGTGCTGGTGACGATGCGCCCGGAGGGCCATGACACCCAGGCGGAGCTCATGGACATTCAGAGGAATGCCAAAGAGACGAGCGAGGAGTCCTTCTGGGCCTCTGTCACCACGCTGTACAGCCGGGGCCACTATAAACAGGCCATGGCCGCCCTCTTCATCCCCTTCTTCCAGCAGTTTACTGGGATGAACGCCATCATGTTCTACGGTCCGCTCACCCCTTGTGTATTCCTTTGCTCCCCTGCTGCCTGCCATGTCAGATTTTTCCCTGACGCTTTGCATGCAGGCTCCTTTGGGTCTTCATGAGCCTGACTTGCCAGGTACTGAGACTTGCATGTCAGCTGGCGGACTTGAAAAGCCCTTTTGCATGGTTTGTTTGATGGGAAGAAAGAAGATGGCAAGCTTTGGCTGAAGGGGAGTGTGCTTATGTGTGTTACAGCGCCGCAGCTCTTCCAGGTGCTGGGCTTTGGAGTCAAGGCGTCGTTGATGAACTCAGTCATCACAAACACTGTCAACCTGGTCTTCACCTTCGTGGCCATCGGACTGGTTGACTGGTGCGCAGCCCACTGAGAACGACCCTGCAGACTCTGCAGCTGCATTGCATGTCTGCTGCTTTGCTTGAGTGCATGCTGCATCCGAGGCGGGCATGGTGTCACTCATTGCTGAGTCTGCGCTTACTCATCGCCGAGGTCATCGCCTGTTGAATTACAAGCTGTTACTAGGGCAACTCTGAAGGGAACCTCTGGTGTTGCTCCGCAGGACCGGCCGCAAGCCGCTGTTCTACGTGGCGGGCGCCATCATGTTTGGCATGCAGATTGCCACCGGCGCGATCGCAGCCGTGAACTTCAAGAACGGCTCCATCCCGGCGCAGATCGCCAACGGGATGCTGACCTGCATCTGCATCTTCGTGGCCTGCTTCTCCTTCTCCTGGGGGCCCCTGGGCTGGCTGGTGCGAGGCATTCCCTCTCTGTCATATGTAACCTAACTCGTAAATTAGTCATTGGTGACTCACCGTTTTCTACGGTGAGTCATCGCCCAATGCCCTGTCATGGCCAGCTGAGTCAGTTGGTGACTAGCTGGTCAGCTGCTGATGCATGCGTGCAGGTGCCGTCGGAGATTCACACAAACCAGACCCGCACGGCGGGCATGTGTGGGACTGTGTTCGTCAACTTCATCGCCAGTTTCATCATCGGGCAGTGCTTCAACCAGATGATGTGCTCCATGGAGTACGGAGTGTTCCTCTTCTTTGCCGGCTGGGTTCTCATCATGACCACGTGGGTCGCCTTGTGCCTGCCGGAGACGAAGGGCATCGCTGTGGAGAACGTGATGGACGCATGGGCCACGTGCGCGTTCCCTCCTTCTCGTACAATTGAGCATATTTACCCCTGTGCATGCATTCACTCTTTCACCCCTGCCGATACACCTGCGTGACTTGCAAGCACCCTGCACTTGATTGTTTGCAGTTGCTTAAGTGTCATCGTGCCGGCAGGTTATGCTCTTGCATGGGTGTGGCTGACAGCGGCATGTGAGGAAAGAAACTTGTGAGAACTTGAACGTGTGCTGATGGGTGGTGCTTGCATGCATGCAGGGTGCCAAACTGGCCGTGGAACCAGAAGCGGGTGGCAAAGGAGCTGCCTACCATTGCCGCTGAGAAGGGCGCTGCCACCAACGGCGTAGCCAATGGCCACCACTGAGTGGTTGCACCCTCAAGAGCAGACATCTCTGCTGTGACACAGCAGAGCACCGACCACCACTGAAGTGGGGTCTGTCCTCAAGTGCAGACAAGCCTTGGCTGCTGTTGTGAAGCTGCAGCATGCTGACCGTTTAGATGGAACGAGAGGGGGTGCTGATAAGTGATTGAGGAAGGGAGGATCACAGTGAAGTTTGTTGATCTGTGGTATCAAAAGTAATAGTGAAGGCTCTCTGTACGGAGGTGATATTGTGGGCAGGTTTCTAGTTGAAGGGCAACAAGATCAAGGCACACAGTCTGTCAGAGCAGGACTCAAGAAGAAGGCACCTATCAAGAAAGCTCTGTAGTAATATAAGTGCAATTGCGCTGGTCAGTGACGAGCGCCATTTTTAAGACGTTTTGAAGTGGTTATGTGCTGTGGATCTTTCATTCAAGAACACTTGAGCCAGCTGCAGCTCTTGTGCGTTGAGGCCCTCTGCAATGATTTTGTAATATTGGTTCAATACAATGTGCAATCTTTTCCTCTCATGCCAGGAAAAAGCAGTGGCATTTGCACAGCACATAAATGCATTCTTACCAAATCTGCTCCTTACAGACACCCAGTGCCAACGAGCTCCCCTGGATCAAGTCAGAGCCCACATGCGCACTGTGCTTCAATACCTGACTCTGCAGATCAATCCGCCGACTGCAAGTTGTCAGTTTAATTAACAAGCCTCTGATACCGCTGCACAGCAAGCGCTATCACTTCCTGCGAAATGCCAATAGCAGCCGCCGCCTCAAAGGCCAGCCGGGCATCCCCAGCAACGCCATCATAGACCTGATCAGCTGCCCCTTGCTCGCCCGCTTCCTTGCCAGCTTCCCTGCCAGCTGCTGGCTTCGGGATACCTTCTCCAGCACTGTGTGTCTCCTGCCCTGCTTCCGCACTCCCCGCCACTGCTGCTCCATTTCCTTGCTCAGCCGCACCACTGCTGCCGCCTTCTCTGCCTTCTTCATGTGCTGCTGTCAATAGAGCTGAATAACTCTCCATACCCTGCGCCTCTGCAACGCCCATCGCTGCAATAAAACTTTCCGGTGGCTGATCCTGTGAGGTGCCCCCCACCCCTGCCACCGAGGGCTCCCCCATTCCAAGGGAGGGTTCCCCCGTTCCACTTTCTGCAGCAGTGCCCTCCTGACCTGCTGCATTCCCGTCCAAGGCAGCTGCGGCAGTCTCCCTTCTCGGCACTAATAGATCCTCGTCTGGGAGAGTTGTCCTGCTCCCGGCACGCTGCTGTGATGAGTCTCCAGCTGCAGCTGCTGCGGCCCCGTCTCTCGCTCTGTCTGGTTGTATCTCACCAGCCTGCAGCGAGGCGGCGCCTCCGCCAGCCTGCATTGAAGCTAAACCTCTCGCTGCGCCACGCTGTTTCCCACCGGCATGCATCGAGGCGGCGCCTCTTACTGTGTCTGGCCGCACTTTGTCGGCCGGTGGGGATCGAGAAAGGGCTAAATTGGCGGCTGGCCATCCAGGAAGCTGCGGCAGGCGGAGAGCGAGGCGGAATGCCACGCCTCTCCTTGCTGGGCGGACATCTCTGTCCCAGCGGCGCGCCAGCAGCTGCTCTGCAGCACACAGGCGCAGAACACCTCAGCACATGATATTAGCGAGAAAGCTGCGCAAGCTCTGCCTGCAATATTAGGTCTGCATTCCCCGGAAACAGTGCATGTGTCTCACTGGAATGTCTCATTCTGCCCCAACAAAGATGTAGTAGATTGGTCCACAAGCGCAGAACCTGGACGGATGCGTATGGGGCCAGGCATTGAGTCCAAGCACCATACATGGACGAGCCAGGCAGTCACAGCAGGCCATAAGCCAGAGTGGTTCCAGTGCTCACCAAGCAGGGCATATGCCAGCCTGAAGCTGTGCTTGGCTGCAGCAGCAGCAGCGCAGTCTTCGCCCTCGTCCTCTGCTGCTGCTCCCTCACTCCCCGCCATATTTCCCGCAGCTTTGCCTTGACTGCCTGGCTCGATCTCCATCCCAGCTGTACGCTCCTCCCCGTCTTCACCGCTGCCATGCCCATCTCTTCCCTCAAAGCCAGCCGCCACAGCTGCACATTCCTCTGGCACGCCCCCGGCCGCGTGCCCACCCCCATGGATGAATGAGTCATCCATTACTAAGTGCAGCGCATCAGCTGCCGCCTGTTCTGGCTCATTGCCGGCCCCGGCAGCCGCCACCTCAAAATTTGGCTGACTCAACGGCTGACCGGGCGCCGCGTCAGCCACCGGGACGGCAGCGCCGGCACCGCAAGTCTGTTCTGTGTGGCTAGCTCGATTAGCAGAGCGCCTGTGCACGGCTGCTAAGGAAATAAGCGCCCAGTGAAGGGAGAGCGTGGCAGCTCCGAGGTCTGCAGACTGGTCATTTGCACTGGGCTGTGTACGTCTGCGGATGGTAGGAGCTGATCTCCTTTCCTCATTGGCGGCTGGTGGCTGCATGTCGCTGAAGGGCGTGTTGAGCTCCTCCTCTATGGACACCTGCCGTGTAACAGGACAGCAGATCTGAGAAGGCCGCAGGATGAGAATGCCACTCGCCTGCAGGCTTGGTGCCCAAAGGAAAGCTTGCAGGGAGCAAGGAACAGAGTTCAGGAAGGGTCGGCAATCATATATCAGAGGCTGCACGAGGATTTATTTAAGGGCAGGCCATTGCAGGCGGCGGCTTCACCTTCCACAGTGTGCTATCAGAATCGTCTGAGGCCAGCACGCCCATTTCCTCCTCAGCACCTGCAGCAATGGGCAACACTCTTATTCAGCGCTACTCAGCTGTTATCTCATGCCTCTCACAAGCGCCCGGAATGCAAGAACAGCCCGCAGATGGACTGAAGCAAAGCAGCCTGTGATCAATGTAAAGGAACTTGGCCTTTATATACCTGGCAGGACCTGAAGGACGCTGTCAACCTCCTTTCGTATAGCCTTGGCTGTCACCCTGCCGCCAAACTCCTGCTGCAGCTGCTTTGCCACCTGCAGGGTCATCAGCCGCCAGCATTCATCAATTCAACGGCATCAAGATGTGATGGATTGAATGCCTTAGGCTACATGCTGCATTAGATGTCATAGAAAGAAAATAAGCAGGTTAAACAGAATATTAGTGGACATTCTGCAGCAAAAGGGCATGACTGCACGTTCCAAAGAGTCTTCTGCTGTGCTGACCTGTTGCAGCGTCAGCATCTCTAAATCAGCGCCGCGCAGAATGGCAGCAATGCGCGCCTTCAAATCCCCTGCAACGACTTCAACTCCCTCCTGCGCTCGCTGACCCCTGCCAGAGCTGACACCCCCCAACCCTCCCGCATCCTGCAACCTTCTCTTCTTTCGCCTCCCCTGCTGCTGGGAGCCAGATCTGGCCGAGGGGCCGGCCTCAGTCAACTCACTGCTGACTCTGCCACTGCTGCTTGCTTCTTCAGGAGCTGCAATCGTTAACTTGGAGCCAGGCACTGACTCTCTGGCTGCTTGAGAGGCTTTACTTGACTGTCCATGTCTCCTCCTCTTCCCTCCTTGCCGCCTACCTGTGGGCCACCGCATGCCAGCTGAAACGCGTCACAAGATTCATGATGTGGCCTTGAAAGCGGCATAACAACAGCACGATCATCGGACCATATAACTACAGCCCTGCTACTTTTATACTTGCAGTGTCTTGGGAAGGATCCCTATTCAAGGCAGGGCAAGCCCAAGCAACGGGCAGGCTTTGTCGGTGGCTGACTGCAGCCCTGATCACAGCATGCGCAGGCCAGAGCTCAGCAATCAAGACTGCAGGTCCTTGCCTTGCTGCATGACGGGCTGTGCAGCAGTCTGCGCGAGGACATCGCTCTGCATGGCTGCCAGGTTGGAGGCGGAGAGGTCACGGCGGTGCAGACGGGGCGGCCAGCGCTGGGCCAGCTCAGCAGGCCTGCATGCATGCATGCATGCATGCATGGCTTTCAAGAAACCCTTTTTAACTGCACAATGCATCTCGAGGAAGACCTAAAGGGATCTGGTGACGTTTATGATGGCGAGGGCAACGCAAACCTAGGGCAGCTCGAGGAAGGCAGCCTCTGGTGAGTTGCGGGGGTTTGGGAAGCTTACCACCTAGCGCGGGTGCTCCAGTCGTTCGCCAAAATCCCAGCTGCTTGCCTGCAAAAAAGAACAAGTCAGTGCCCTTAATAGTTGCAGATCGCAGCAGCAACTCAATTGCAGCAAAGCCTCTGATTGTACAACGGCATGCGTCACTGAAGGCAGCGGGGGGTACCTGGCGTCCATGACTTCGTCGTAGGAGAGGCGTGGGAGTTCTGCATCCTCAAGAATGTCCTCTTCAGCCAGCTCGGCTTTGGCGGCAGGCCGAAGGCGAACGCTGGCAGCTCCAGCACTTGCCAATCGTCCCCTTGATACGTGTCCTGCGCGCTCTGCTTCCATCTCGGCTATTTTAAGTTGATAATAATTGACCAAATGGCCCTTAGATACGTTGCGATCGAGAAATTCGGGCCTCTATCAGAACGGTCATGTGTGTGGACGATGGAAATGCTTCCTCAAACGCCCGAGTTCGAGGTACATGTGCACAAATCGGAGTAGTGTCACCGACATGCAGTTCCATATTGTTCAGGTTGTCCTGCTCGTTGTAAAAAGAAAGCTCAATTGAGCTCAGATCGATATTTGCTGATCATCAGTCACACGGTTACTCACTCCACAACAAACCGCGCAAATCAATCTGCGACGTGCCGATCATCTCCTAAAGCTCCGTGCATGGCAGTGTTATCGTAAGAGGTGGAACTTGGAAGGCATAACTTACATTTCATGAGCCGCTGCTGAACAGTGCTTTGCATGGGGTCTCGGGCGGGAAAGTAAGAGCTGCAGATTATGGAGAACCGCTGGAAGTTCCTTTTACTCCTGGCCGTTTTGGCACCAGCGATCGTGATCTCGCAAGACTCCGCTGCAGCAAACCTAGCAGCCGATCTGCAAGACGCTGTGGAGGCGCAACAGGCGGGAGAGGAAGTCACTGAGGCTGTAGAAGCAAAGATCATCAAAGAAGCTCCCATTGGTGTCTTGCCGAGCGGAACTGGGGATGTGGCTACAACAGGTAGCTTACTATATCATACATTTTCTGACGCTGAGTCTCTTTAGCGAGGGTTTGAAAGGAACAGACTTTGCAAAGTGTGCAGGTTTGCAGAAAGATATCAGGCTTACCGGTTGTCGTTAATGTGAGGAATGTACAATTTTCTAATAACTAAAGATCTGAGGCCGCTCTTTAAAGAATGATTCGTTCGCAGGAGCTTGTGCTGGAGATGTGGAGAACTTCTGTGCAACCGTGAAGCTTGGTGAGGGGCGTCTAGCAGATTGCCTGACGAAACAACAGGAGGAGGAAACGAAGGGGAACGTCGAAGGTGACCCACGCATTCTTCTGGTCCTGTGACACACTGCATGCAGTGTCCTTAGTTGCAGTTGCACATTCATCTCATGACACCATGTGTACATCACGATGTGTAAAGGTATGATATGCAATTCCTGGTTCATGCAGGCAAAACCTTGACTGATGACTGCAAGGCGGAGCTTGCTGCGTTCAAAATGGAGCTTGGCGAGAGCATCAACAAGAACCTCCCCCTTGGTAGGGACTCTACACTTTGTTTCTCGTGATGTCCGCGCTACCTTTGTAGCATGTCAGGCTCGTGCTCTGTGCAGCAAGGTACCTGTGCAAAGTAGATTTCTTGTCATCGAATGCAACAAAACAAGATCAGTATTGACTCTGCAACGCCGCATTCTTGCCATTATTGAATGGAAGCGTCTGATCACCTCATGAACTGTGCTATGATCAAGCAGCAATCTCCTTGTAGCCTGAGGAGATGCTTGATTGGTCATGCAGCCAAGGCGTGCAAGGAGGATGCCACCAAACTGTGCTCTGATCAGGACCCCACAGACCCTGTGGCCATCCTGGCCTGCCTCAGGTGAGCCTTCTCATCTCTGCCACTGGCTGTTGCTGCAGTAGTGAACACCTCGCTGCAGCATCATGTGCTAGCGTGGAAGTCGCCGCAAATTTCAAGACATGGCTACCTGTATTGTGGTTGGAAAGCGAATCAAACAGGAGACAAGGCGAATTGCTGACATGGTCTCTCCCATGTCTGTGCGCAGGGACCTGAAGGACTCACTCTCCAGCACCTGCTCGGCCGAGATCTTCAAAACGCAGATCGAGGTGCTTTTATCTCCATGCGCCGCATCTTGCATGCCCAACTCGTTGTCGCAGCAATCAGCCCTCCTTGGCTAAGGCAATCATCCCAGGAAATTGTGCACTTTTGCCACCTGAGTGGGGCACCAAGCATGGCAGTGGATTGACAGGGATTCCTGGATGCATATCTGCTTGCACACCAGATTAAATCTATGGTAGAATGTGGACTAAAATGCCGGCTTTTTCATAGGGGACAAAGCTTGAGACCATCTGATCTGCATCTCCAACAGTGCCATGCCTGCCCATTAGAGGGCAGCGTTGGGGCGCTCATTGTCAGCACAAAGTAGCAGCACCTCTATAGCTGTTCAGGCCTCACTCATATTTCATTTGCCCACCGGAGGGGAAATCTTCAAGGGTGGCTGTGACGCCTTGTTACAGCAGCTCTGACCGGGGGGTCTGAAACGTTGTCCAGGCAGCGAAGGACTACCGGACGGATGCTGACCTGCACGCAGCGTGCGAGCCGGACGCGAAGCAGCTGTGCGCGGATGTGAACCCGGGCGAGGGGCGAATCCAGGACTGCCTGCGCGACAAGGCCGTCTCCGTTTCCTGGGAGTGCCAGGAAGAGCTCTTCCGCCAGGTCAGATTCTGCAGCGGTCATGGCACCTTATAAGCCAGGAACTCCCTTGCCAACCAGCGGTAGAACCGCGCACACACCATTGCCGCCCGCTGTTTGAGCTTTACAGAACTGCAAATGCATGGCTAAAGCAGAAAACGTGGCCTGTCAGGCCTGCAGTAGCTGATGAGGGAAATTGTTTAGATGTTGGTTACTCCTTCCTTGCATCCGGGCTGACATATGTGCGATGCTGATGAGACTACAGGAGGTGGAGAACGCGGACGACCTGCGGCTGTCGCAGCGCCTGTTCAAAAAGTGCATGGGCGACAAGAAGAAGTTCTGTGCCGACATCAAGTTTGGTGCGCATTTTATAACACTGCCTCTCATTCAGCTTGCAACGCCACTCAATTGCATGAATTCATTGTTTTAACCCTTTCTTTTCATCTTCACTCCCAGTGTAACTTCTGTGTAAACTTGCTTGGGAGCTGCTGTCCTTAAAGATGATGATCATGCCATACACGCATCTGCATGTCGTCACTTCAGTGTTGTGCTCGTGGGCATGCGCACTGTGAAAATGGGCGCAATCTCTTTCGAGGTGCCTGCTTCTGGGCGAATCTTCATCTTGTATATTTCAACTTGAATTTGAACTTGAAGTTGAATTTGAGCGCAGGCGGCGCGCGGGTGAAGGACTGCCTGGAGGGTCACCGGGAGGAGGCGGGCTTCAGCGCGGAGTGCAAGGACGAGCTGGAGGCCATGATGGAGAAGCGTGCCGCAGACTTCCGCCTCGACTCCACCCTGCGCGAGGTATTGTCATGCGCCGACTCGCGTTGTAATTCTTTGGAAAGTATCCTCACTTTGTGCTGTTGGGAGGCTAATAGCTACGCTCATGGAGTGTGTTGAGCATAGCCCAGCTCTGATTTCCTTCTTCACCTTTTGTGTCCCCGACTACACTGTACACCTTGTGGATATTCCTAGAAGTACATCAACTAAGCAACCAGCGATTCCTGTTATTCCAGCCGCCCTTCCATTTATTGCGCAGCACTGTGGAAAAGGAGAGGTAATGTCTCAATACAGCAGACAGGCTCGGGAGTGCATGCTGGGAATTCTGCAATGGGCACTCGGCGCGTTGTTGCCTCACGGTAGAAGAGCAGAGGTGCTTCAATGAAATAGGGTCTCATAGCCTTACAGTGAATTGTGTTGCTACTGCGGGCAGGTGTGCGCGGACGACATAGAGGCGATTTGTGGCTACGAGCGCGACAGCCTGGACTCCGTGGAGGGCTTTGACGCGCGCGTCATCCAGTGCCTGCAGGTGCGCATGCACATACCAATAGATGTTTTGTGAGGCTATTTTTGATGAACCGTGGTGCTCACCCACCTGCCAGAACGTGGTCTGGCGTTGTCATGCCAGCTATCCACTAGGAGGCTTAGGTTGTCTTGGTTTTAAATGGATTCTTACTATTTATATGCAACATGATTGTCTGCTGCACAAGCAAGCAAGCTTGACCTCCTGCACATGAAAATAAAAATGAGCAGCATGAACAGCACGCAAGCTTCAGAAGCAGAAAGTACAGCATAGGTTTGCCTCAGCCTGCAAGCAAGCAAGCAGCGCAATTCACTGATGAAAGATGTGCCGCCCGGACAGGACTACCGCGATGAGCTGGCGACGCCGGAGTGCCGCAGGCAGGTGCACGTGCTGACTCAGCGCGCGTCCCAGGACATCCGCTTTGACGAGCCCCTGGCCGACGCCTGCTACGAGGACCGCGCGCGCCTCTGCGACGGGGTCCAGCCGGTGCGATCGCTCACCCTACCATTCACAACTGCCCGTGTGGGAATGCCCTGGATCATGCAATCAGTGAACCCTAACCCTAAAAAACCCTCCAAAACCCTAAATATAGTGCGCTGAATGCATGATCCAGGGATGAAGAGGAATTGGTATATGGTGATAAGCTGTACAGCATGCTCATACTCATTCTGAATCCACTCGGTCAATGGCACCAATTTGGTCATCTCTGGATCATGCATTCAGTGCACTGCTCGCAGAATCGCTGGCGGACCGGTGGCTTTTATTGTTCTGTCGTTGTCATGGCGGCTGCATACGATCCAGTTATGCTATGAGTGGCAGCGTCACGTTCACCTCCATCTCAAAATAATCACTCCTGAAGACAGCGTTGCATGGGGCCAGAACCATGTCCTCTGTTGCTTGGTGAGCATTCCCTGCACAAGGAAATTGCGCAATTACCTGGCTGACTGTGTTTGCGGTGCGGGCAGGGCAGCGCGCGGGTGATCCGGTGCCTGCAGGACGCGCGTGAGGAGCTGGCCTACGAGTGTCGGGCGACGCTGTTTGACGCGGAGGTGCGCATGGCGGAGGACATCGACTTCAAGTACCCCATGAAGCGCGCCTGCAGCGCCGAAATCCAGGCCTTCTGCTCCGGGCTCACCCACGGCCAGGCCCGCGTCATCCGCTGCCTCCAGGCGCGTTCCTCCTTCCCTGTGCTCCCCTTTTTTGTGCCGATTCTGGACCCATTGCTGCAGAGTTTGCGGATTGGCTCTGGGTAGGAATCACTTGGAAGAGGGTCTCATGATCTCTATTGTGGGACTGCTTTGCTGCTTATGGGCGCTGCGAAGGCACAAACTGGCTTACAATGGGGTGAAGTGTGATGATTATCCTATAAGGTTAGGTGACGTTGAGAAGTTGGGGGCCATGACTCTTGGTGTGTGGTGTGAATGTAGCCTGGATGACATTAAGATTCGTTCCGTGGATCTGAATGTGTCCTGGGCTTTTTCTCTTGGGGCACTCGAGATGACTGGATTAGAGCCTTTGGAATAGTCCTGCAATGTTCAGGCTAAGATGTGCTGTACGCCTTGTGCAGGACCACACGGATGAGCAGGACTTCTCGTCGGAGTGCAAGGAGGAGGTTGCGCGCGACCAAGTGCGCTCCAACCAGGATTACAGGTGCGTGTCCGCTCTCTTGCCTCCCCCGCAATGCCTCCAGCGAATTTGGATCCCTGGACGCATGCAAGCATGGCGCAGCCATACCTCTGTTCTTGAAGAACAGGAAATGGCACATTCAGCCAAACTGTCTGAATTTGAGGAGAATGCACAACCGGCCCGAGGGTTGGGAATCTTGGGCCTGCTATCAACTCGACGGACTGCTCTTGAAATTGGCCCTTCGCTGTCACTCAGCGGCAGTGTTGTCAATCAGCACCAAGATACAGGGGCAAAAATACTGCAGTAGAAATTGCATGGCAGGTTCTCAGCAACATGCAACTTTGGGTCATTCTCAACTGGTTATCACCCACAATATCTGTAGTGCTATGCTCATGATCTGCGACTGCGCAGGCTGAACTACCGGCTAAACACGGCGTGCGAGGCGGATATAGACACGCTGTGCGCGGAGGAGTGCAGCCCCTTCTTGGGCAGCGCATGCGGCGGCCGAGTGCTGCGATGCCTCACCGAGAAGCAGGACGCCATCAAGTCCAAGGAGTGTGCCGACGAGGTGCTGCCCAAATTTTGAACTTCAAGTATCTTCCTGATGGTGTGGCGCTTGGGTAGCTGCCTTGTTAGCTCCTGTGTGCTTTGGTGGCGCAAAGGGGGATTGGGGATTCTGTTTTCGTGATGACAGGAGGCTTGCAGAGGGGAGAACACGCTGCTTGATCTTCCCCGTGTTTTGTCCATGCAAGTACTCCTCCTCAATCAGGCCTTCTACATGCAGTAATTTGGGTGCATTTGCCTTTTGGCTCCACAAAACCTGGATACTCTTGGCCATATTGTCTTGCATGAAGGCATGCATGCAGCACGAGCTGTGTTGAGTGTGTCTGTTCTTGGCACGCGCTGTGGCTTCGTCTCTGGCTGACCTCTCATGGGCGCAGAGGTCACGTGCACGCTGCAAAATGTTGCCTTTTTATTTTTCATTTATACTCTGGCGCGTGCCTTTCAGGTGTTTTACTTTGAGAAGATGGAGGTGAACGACTTCCGCAACGATGTGCTGCTGGCTGAGGCCTGCCGCTCCGATGTCGACGCATACTGCAAGCACGTCGAGCCAGGTGCGCCCTTTCTGCTATACTTTCTTCTACGCTTTTGTGATGGCCAGGTGCAGCTTTGGATGAAGTGCCATGTGCCCACCATGCTGCCTGAAGAGGGCAAGCCCAAAAACAGCTACAAGTGGTGGCTCAAAGTGGCCTGCAAGCGCGCACCATCTCCAATACAATGAAGAGCTGTGTTTGCTGCATGACGCCTCCCCTGTGACATTCTTTCGTGACACTGCACTGCACTGCGGTGCTCCTGGCCCCGTCTCTTTTCATCTTCTTCAATCACGACACCTTCTGTGCATGCTTTGCGGCGCGAACTCATTTTATGCGTACAGCATTCAGGCATCTACGCTGCAAGGTTTGGCGCCTGCAAGTACGGCTCTTCATGTCTGCAATGCCTCACTGTCATGGATGGGTTGGGCTGGGCCGCAGTAATGCTCTTTAAGCTATGCGATTGAGCAAAAAATGTACACTAAAAAACTAAAAATGTGCCGAGCAGGCGAGGGCCGCGTGCACCAGTGCCTACGGGACAACTTCCAGAAGCTGGCGGACGGCTGCCGCAAGGAGGAGCTGAAGCTCAACATCATCCAGTCGCGCGACGTGCGCCTGCGCCCAAAGCTCAACAAGGCCTGCTCCGACGAGATCACCGTCTTCTGCCAGGGGATCCAGCCTGGTGAGACCTGCTTTTCTCTCCTCAATTTCAATTCCTGCTTCGTCGCCGAGCATTGTGCCTTCTAGGCAGCAATGCATGGAAGGGCGGCCGCTCTGCGGAAGGCCATCATTGGCCGCTGTTTGCACTATGCGGACGCTGTAAGGAAGGTGGTCATCTGACCTGTTGGAGGGGGCCATGACTGTCTTCTTACAGTGGTTCTTGAAAATCTGTCACCTCCCATTCAGAGCAGGGCAGGCGTTGTAGCAGGGCCTTGATAATTGCATGCGGATGTCAGGAGCAGTGTCAAATGTCTGGTCAATGATGCTAATTTTCATCAAATAAACTCCTGAGCAGCAATGCCTGAAGACTTCAAATGACTGAGACCGAGCTTGAACAATGCACCTTAGGCAGATCCCCCTTGGATTCCATATGAGCGCTTGTGACCGGTGATGAAAGATTTTGTGTTCATTGACATCTCGAGGGATGCATGACCCATGATCGATAGGACTGAGGTCGTATGCGCTCGTTGGCAAGTTGCTTGAAGTGTGTCATTCATGGCGGACATGCAACCATGCTGCCACGACAGACTCCTGCCAGCCCATGTCAAACCACATTCAGCATAATCTTGAAGGAGATACTGAAAACCAATGCTTACAAAGAGTTGAAGCTTGCTCAATCTGCCCATGCACTGTGTGCAAGGGTCTTAAGCATCGCTGGGCAAGAGGGGATTGATGTCCCAACCTATGACGCCTTGTGACCGATGCAGTGGAGAGCAGTGGTTGGACTGAAGAAGGCTGAAACATTTTCGGCACTTGTTTTGCGCGCAGGCAAGGGGCGCGTGTTCCAATGCCTGCAGCAGAGCTTGGCGCAGCCAGATTTCGGCCAGGCCTGCCGCGCACAGGTCGAGGAGCGAGGACAGCGCATGCAGGTGCGCTTTCTTTTTGCCTATCCTCAGCAGCCCCTGCATGCGAATCTTCACTGTGCATTCCTGCGTCCTTCTGTGCAGTGTAGACAGGCAGCCAGAAGAGATCCTTCTTTGTCTTATTTTGTACAGGTTGTCATCTGTCAGTCTGCTTCTCATGCAGTCGTTTGAGCACTGCATTGGTGTCATGACCCTGTGACAACCACCATGCTCAGGACGGATGGTAAACAACAGTTTTGCTGTGCTTGCCTCATGCATGCACCAGGTCAGGACCACGTCAGAGCGCGCAGATTGAGTCGTCAGGCCCAGACGAGAAAACCCAGAATCTCACGCTGCTTGTGTCGATTGTCGCAGGAGGATTACCGGCTTGACTACGGAGTGGCTGAGGCGTGCGAGCCGGATGTGGTCACCTACTGCGCAGCAGAAAAGGGTCTTGCACACGGCAACGCAGAAGTCCTCAAGTGCCTCGTCAAGGTGGGTACCTTCCTTTCAAATCAACAGAAGATTGCAGTATATTTAAGGCAGTGCAAGCTCCATATATATAAAGAGGACTAGACCTTTTGTACCAAGCCTCGACCTCTGCTGCAGGCATGTGAAAGAATTACATCACATCTTTCACTTCCCTTGCAGCATTATCAGGCATGCTCTGAGCAGGGTCACAGTGTCTACTGGCCCCTTTTATGCTGCAGCTGTTGCTGGTGCACCCAAGCCTTTCTTCCGCTTGCAGAGGCTTTGTGCATGCGGTTGGCAGCTATCACAACGTGTCGCTGTGATTATTGCATCCTTAGGGCATTGCCCAATTCCTCGACCAATTTTCTGAAGTTTGTTGCCTACCATATTTGAGTGGCCACATTGTGATCTGAGACTTTGTTTCTCTTTAGTTGATTCATGGCTTTTCCTGCACCTGATCTGGTGTGCAGCCCTGACGTTCTCAGTCAACTTTTGTCCTCGGAGCATTAGCAGGATGGCCTTGTGACTGGCATACGGCCGTTGCTGAGACTTTCAACTTCGAAATTGGTAAGCAAGTAACACTTGGAAGACGTGACGTTTTCTGATGCAATCTTGGTTCACACGTGGGCAGGCGTACTCGAAGCTGGCGGATGTGTGCCAGCGGGAGATGTCTCGCGCTGTGCGCATGGCGCTCTGGGAGTACAAGAAGGGCGCCGCCCTTACCGGGTGCGTTCAAAGTTCCTGCCTCTTCCTTGGTCAGCAAAACAGCTCTTGCAAGCATGAACTAGGGAAGCTCAAGATGCCTTGAAATACCGGAGCATGCGGTGTGCTGTTCTGCTCAAATCCAGCGGTTCATTCTGCTGTTTGAGCGATAGTAGCGTCACTCCGGGTCGCAGTGGGGGCAAGTCTCATGGCTGCTCAGCCATCCAGCAAGTCATAAAAGTATTTTTGCTTTTTGTATTGAGCTGTGCTTAGACTGTAATGCAACTCCCATGTCAAGAGCGGCAAAAAATGCACGATCTTGGTGATGTTATTGTTGAACTTGTATCATGGGATTAGACCTCATGTTCTGCTATATCCAACCAAAGTCTTCCGAGAATCTTGTGCTCTGCCGCAGGGTATGCGACGCTGATGTGGCGGAGATCGGCTCCTGTCAGACGGCGGTGTCCAACCCGAAGAACCGCGGCATTTGGTCCATCGGCGCGGTCGGCCGCTGCCTCAGCCGCCAGCTGGCAGAGAGCAAGCCTCTCACCCTTGACTGCCGCTCCCTCGTCATCGTCGCTGCCCCTAAGGTCTGTGTTCCTTCCTTCCTCCCTTGGGTTTCCCCAGGCCAAATGGGTTGCGCAGATGTCTTATGTATCATGCTGTGAAACAGATTTAGCTTGACGTTCCTGGTCCTGAAGAAATGGAAGACGTGTACTAGAATAATTGTACAGATTTAAAGTTCATCTGGATCTGAGAGGTATCAAGATGAGGCGGCAAGGCAAAGATGTGCTGCAATTCCTTTCATCACAGTCAGCACATATTAGTTTTCTTGGTGTCAAAGAGGGAATCAGGAGTCTGCAACCACCATCGTGCACTGCTAACGTTACCCCGAGGTTGTTCTTCTCTCTGAAAGAACTCTGCCAGGCGCGAGGCATCAAGTGCGGATGTCTGGCATCTTGTGCACTTCTTTGTCAGTCTCATCTTGGTTCAATCCTGAAAATATGAACTGGCAGTGATATGGGGCTGATAGGGCGCGATTACTGTGCCTGCAGGATGCGCAGGCGATGTTTGACAGCAGCATGAGCGCGGCTGCCATAGCACAGCGCGTGCAGGAGCTGCAGGCAGCTGCCGGCATCAAGGCCCAGCTGGTGGGAGCTTCACTCATTTCTCACACTATCACATTCGGTTTGCCTATCTTTTAGCCTGGTATTTTGTTAGATGCACAGTGCCTCTGTTGTCTGGTGATGCAGTAATGGTGGACTTCTGTAAGGTAGCAGAAGCATTGAAGCCTCAGTCTGGAGACTTGTTGTGCCGCAGGAATGTTTCCATGCTTGTTCTCAGCTTGGTCGAGTTGCTTGCTCAAGTCTCCAATCTCTGCCACATACATGTGCCCATTGCCATGGCATGTGCAAGGCATGACACAGCCTATGCAGCTCATGCAGGCTCAGTGCTGTACTGTAACCGCCAAGCAGCCTCTGCCCCGGCTCCTGACAGCGTCTTTTTGCGATGCGCGCAGGTGAATCCTGCAGGCAGGGGAGCAGGCATAATCACGCTGACTGGCTGGGTGGCGCTTGCTGCCCTCGTCTCTTTGGTGGTCGTCGTTGTTGGGGCCATCGTGTTTGCTTACAGGAAATTCAGCGGCCTTGACAAGCCTTACACCATTGTCACCAAGCAGGGGGATGTGTAATTGTCCTGCGCTGCAGATGTGACATGCCTTCATTCTGGCTTTTGTGGCAGCATTGTCCGAGCCTCTGCTGTCAGGAAATTTAGCCTTTCAGTCAGCCTGGCAATCCCGCTGCTGATGCTGGGCGCTGCTATCAGGAATGTATGTCTGAGACTTCCAGATGGCAATCCAGCGCTTGATGGGCCACACGTTCAGCCAACTGTGTGGGTACTTGAGGCACAAAATATTAACGAAGGGTCTGGTCACTATGATGCTTTTAAACACTGGGGACAATGGGCAATCGAGACAGGTCTAGAAATTTGTGCTTGCACAGCTGTCTTGTCCTGCCAAGACTTGTCAGTTTGTGTGTCATAATCGTCGCACTTAATCATGTCTGTGAGCCCGTCAAGATGCCAAGAGGTGGATCGTTGATATCATCAGATCGATCTTCTTTACAGCGGCGTTCTCATTTGTGTACTGTACTGCTCTGCGTTGGCTGATGGTTGCTGAGGTCCACGCATGTGATAATTTCACAGCTCATGAACGTTGTGATCTCAAAGATTTGATTTAAACAGGAATTCATTCTGATCCCTGAGTCTTAGATGCCCACACAGTAAATTCATCTTCAGACTACACCAACAATAAAATTTACTACTACTACTGCACAGCACAAGAACAGTACGTTGTTGGTGCTCTTACTGCCCTTCAAAGATTGCTTGAACGCTCAGGAAACTTTGGAAAGATATTTGCTGTGCAGCATTCCTAAGGGTCTGTCTCTCTGAACAATCAAGTGGTGCCAGCAGTATATTTTGGTACAGTGGAGCTCTCAAAAAATTCTAGCCAGTGGCCTGGAGCCATTGCATCTGCAATTTGCATGATCGGCAAATAGGTCACCACATTTCCTTGGGCAGGCTCATCACAAAAACCTCGAGGTGCAAGAACCTTGAATTCTCGGGATGTCGCTCATCATTGTTCAATCCAAAGATTTCGAGGAACTGTGCTGCCAATAGTAAGCATCTCTCTTATATCATAACAATGGCCTTTGCAACCTGCTTGCGCTCAATATCGCGCTTCGAAGGGAAACATGTCCTCAGGGAACGCTACCAGACCCACAGATTGACAGGATTACACGAGGAATTGGGTATGAACAAGCGACGGAATATATACAGTCGTCGTAAGCAGAAAGGTGAAGAACTTCAATTGGCCGACTGGTGCGCTTTACACGCTGCGAACAAAGGTGGCCATTTCTTGCTGACGAACGAGATCCCAAATGCAAGGGCAGTAGAATATATAGGTAACCCTGTTCTTCTACTCCCTTTGATCCATCATGAGTGATAAAATGCACGTATGTGGAAGTCACGGTGTCCACGTGGCTGTGCCTTGCCAAGTCACATCTTCAAAGATATTTGTGCATGCATGTATATACAGGTTTGAGGAACGTCCCATTTCCATGTTCGAGCGACTTGTCAGACACATCACATGGTGTATATGGGAACTCCTTGGCGAAAGCTACTCGGCGGCAGCCTTGTGCATCTGGGCAGTGCCTATCTTTTCTCATGACAAGCGGGTCATCTGACAAGCACGCTGTGGCTCTCCGCGCCGGCTGTGGGCGAATTCTTGAACGCCCAAACAGAGGGTGAGCTTTCCGCGTTTTCAAAACTGAGTAAATGCCTAATGGCAGTGCTACTTGCACAGCGGAACCTGATAAGGGGAAACGGAATGCAGGCATCAAGCAGTGCAAGCTCCAAACAGAATTTCCTGGAATTTCTGGCTCTTTAGGAGAATGTCATGTTGACTGATAATGCTAGAACATAGCTTATGTCAAATGACCAGCTGGCTCTGAAGGCAGCATACTGTCTCAAGAGGAGGATGTTGAGTGTCTCAGATTCACACTCTATCCATTTTTTGACTGCCCATCTTATAAATTTTATTACTCTTTGTATGGTATTATCAGAATCTATATCGCCCCCGCCCAGCCGGGCCCAAGGATCCCGTATGGTCAAGGAAGAAGCATAGCATGTGGGCCCCAAAGTTGCAACGTTGGCAAATCTCATTCACACCAGTCTATGCTGCATTCTTTATATGCACTAATCCGCATTGTACATATACAGCGTTGTTGTGAGACCCCCAATCAAAACCGAAGCCTGTGCTAAAATAATCTGAAACCTGTGGAAGCAATGCTGTGATGACACATCTGCACTGCTGGCAAGAAGAGGGAAAGGCAAAGCCATTTAACATTACTGTTGTGTCCGTCCATCTGATGTTACGAATGGCATTGCAGCCAAAACACAGCCCACTCAGGAGCATCCATGTCACTTAAACGAGGTTGACTTGCAATTGTCAAACTCAGACTGCATGCAGGCTTCAAGAGCGAGCCGCTAGCATCGGCAATGGCTTGCTCTTGAAGCATGTTCCGCTGCAGGAGTTCCCTGCCGCCTCCTGCAGTTTGGTGCGCCAGCTGGACAGGCTGCTGGGATCCAGGAACGCCTCTTCAGCCTGGTCCAACACCCAAGAGATAAAGTGCGCAATGATGGGGGGCAAACAACCCAGCAGGCTGCGCGCGCCAGCAGGTTCGTCCTTAATGAGGTTCACTCGCATCTGCAGTGCTTCCCTTTGACACCCCGCCCTTGCAGCCGCATCCCACGGTAGCACAGCACCCGATAGCTTGATCAGTGTAAACGCCAGGCACTGTAAGTCTGAGCTGGGGCGGAGCTCCTCCTCAGCAAGTGCTTGCACCGAGCCATACATGAGGTCAACGATGGGCGAGAGACTGCTTGGCATCTCCCCCTCTGACGCATCCAGCTCATCGCGCAGACTTGGGCTGTCCAGGTTCGGGCTTGAGGAGTAGCCCAAGTCAACAAAGGTGTAGACCGTAGGACTGCCGTCGGAGTCGGGAGGTTTGGACAGTGATGTTGCGGGGGCATAAATCGTTGTGCCATATTCCCCGCTCCTGCACATAACACAAACATCTCTTCATGGAATCCAGGCATGTGGTGTATGATGCTGGCATCTTAACCCTACACTTATCTGAGATAAGTTATCTCACACGTGTTTCTGATCCTCTAGCAACACCTCATATCTATTTTGCCGCCATGTGTGCGCTACAAGAGTTCTTGAAGCACTTCAAACTCTGAAGCACTCCGAACATATTGCACCTCAGCAAAGGCAGGTAGAGCGCTCACCCTCAGCTCGCAGATGGCCGTCAGCCCACATGAAGCCAGCGCTATAAGCTCCTGCGGCGGGAGCACGGGTACCTGTTCATCAGCCACCAGAGGGCGTCCCGCCAGCTCTGTGAGGACTGCAGGGGCCCCACTTAGACAACCAGCAGGCGCCCGGGGGAAGAGCTGCAAGTTCCCAGCCAAAAGCAGCCGCGGAAGATACGGCCAGCCGGCGCCTTGCAGTGCTAAAATGGCTTCTCGCTCCCGAATTACATGCAACAATGAGCCCCACAACAGGTCAAATATCTTGTATGACCCTCCAATTATTCGCGAAAGTACAAGCAACCCTCAAGGGACACCATGCCATGGCCACTTGTGGTAAACCCGCTCTTGCAAGCTCAGTAACTCGCACAGTGCAGGTTAGAGAGCTGTGGGGTTGTCAAGCCCAATAAACCATGCACCACCTCTGCCCTCACCTGGTGCCACTCAATGCAGTCCTTGTTAAAGCGATGGCGCATCTCCAACATTGCCGGGTCGCCACCGTGTCTGAGGACGAGAAAATTGTCGGCCCAAGGCCCATCAATGCCAAGCACCTTGAAGACGCCACCAGCAGGACGGGTTGGGGAAAGAGCCTCCATTACTTCAAAGGTACCCTCATGCTTACCTCTTGCTGATAGGATCTGCATGGCAACCAGCATAGATCATCTTTAGAAGGTTTTAGCACAGCTTGCAAACCCACCTGTATAATATATACCATGCAACATATATCCAGCGTAGTCTTGCTTAGACAAACCTGGAAAACATCCTGATGGCAGAGGACGGGCCTTCTAGCTTCTGCAAACACCCAAAGATGCATCAGCTCTGCGAATTGCTCAAGTGATTAAAGTGATTCATAGGGCAAGAGGGAAGGGGCTTTCCATACAGCTCTCTCTCTCACCCTTGCTAACAGCACTGTCGAACACGGCACGCAGATAGTCGCCGAAAGCAGCCAATCTGACGTAAGGATGCAATTGTTCGAGCAGGCCCAGCTCACGCATCGCAGCGACAGTAAAGTGTGCTTTCTCCTCTGCCTGGAGGGTCTGTGCGCCCGCTATGGCAATACGCACTGCCTGCTTTTCCTTGAAATCCTACATGGCAATAAATCATTATTTGGGATGTCCAATTATCGTGCAGAAAAAGATGACGTTGGCATATACCTGGGAGAGCTGTGAGGGCTGGAAATCTAAATAGAGGAACGACTTACCAAGACCATGAGAGAGCAAGGTTCGTGGGAATGAAGATACGAATAAAATATTAAGTTGCGTTGCGCCAAGAGTGATGTACCTGCAAGCACCTGCCTGATACAATTCGTCAAGGTCATAAGCTATGGTGCATAGCACATTCAGCATTCAGCACTTTGTATTCAGATAACCTTTTTGGGGTGAGGTCAGGAGGAAATCTCAATTCGAATTTAGTATTTCACAGACGCTGCCTACCTACGCGAATCGCCACCGTCCACAACTATCTTGCAGTGAAGCGCTACTGAACGTACTGAAGGGTCTCGGGAAAGATATCCCGGGATATTTTCGGGCGACGATCAGGTATGGCAAACGATAAATTCGGGAAAAAAAAACATCACAAGCCGAAGCAAGAGGTACAATTTCTCTCGTTACCAGTGACTCATCCTCACAGCAAGCTTTGAAAGCTTCCCCTGACGAGCGACCGGAGTACGCGACTGTACACTACGCTAAAAAAGCCAATGTTTGCAAGGTTACAGGGTGTGATTTGGATCCTGAAGGCAGGCACAGCAGGCGGTTGTTCTGGAAAGTTGGATGCCCTGCAGTATATTTACTCAAAGGGAAGTACTTCAGCTCTGGTCTGGCCAGGTTTGTGGCGCAAAAAGCAACCTTGCCCGGCTGCAGTGGCTGCACAGCTCTGGCTGTTCTATGTGCAGTCACACTTGCGCCAAGGCTGCAAAGTGTGGCAGCCTAGGATGCCTGCAGTATGCGTTTGAAGAAAGCTGCCCCGGGGTCGGCACTCTCTTCCATCCAGACCCGGAAGAGGTCATAGAATGTGCCAGATGCGACTCGGCTCAAGACATCTGCCTGAATGCTGCATGGATTCGCCACCTTCACTGCCCAGTGAAGGTGGCGAAAAGCCTCCTTCTCCTTCTCCTGCGCTCTGCCCATGAGAAAAGCTGCCCATGGGGGGATCTGACCATGCACTTGGCAGCGCTCAAACGCCACTTTAACTGCCTGGTGATTGCGCACACGCATGGTTGCATGTTCAACCCGGAAGAGACTCTTGACGATGCAGTCAAGACCGGGAGCTTGTCCTCCATTGAGTATGTGCATGAGGTCATGGAGTGTGTAATTTGGATCCTGAAGGTAGGCACACTAGGCGCGTGTTCTGGGATGGAAAGTTGGAAGACTTGCAGTTTTTATACTCGAAGGGCGGACCTCTGCTGCCGGCACCAGCGAAGGATATTATGAGTGCCTGTGGCAAGGCCCTTATCCGGGATTGCATGCCGCCCTACAACACAGAGGGAATGATACACCACAGCTGAGGGTCAAGGCATTTCTAGAGAAGGAGACGTCAGAAAGTGTGCATCTCGGCAGGGCTCTGTGTCTGATCTTTTCTCATTCACTCTCAGGGTGTAGATGGGGATTTGTGGGAGACACCAGTTGGAAGGACTGCAGAGCAGTGGCTGGCAGCCAGGAGGGGTGCATTCCTGCAGGCATTTGTGTTTGCTGCAAAAGGACCTCAGATGATGAGAAGATGAGAGCGGTTTGCAAGGTCATGGCTGAGGTGCCAGTCGGTGTGTTTCAGCAAATCGTGCGCACAGCCAAGCTGGAACTGTAGTGGGCTTTTCCTAGGGAATCAGTGACAGTATATATGAGTGGGTGGAAAAGGGGCCTTGCTTACAGCGGGGCAGTGATTTGAGGAGATTATGGGGAGATGGTGCACTTGAAGGGAGTCTGGTCATAGAGTCATAAATTGTCAATTTTGGACGTGGGGATAGGCATTTGCAAGGCTCATATATGATGTATTTGTTGTATAACGTGTGGCAATGTGCCTGGACAGCACCATGGGGGTATGACATGGTAACATGAAGTCTTGTAGGTTTCTGTAGACCTGTAGGCAAGGGTGCATTTGCAAGTTGACAAGGCTGCAAGCCTGTGCATATCGGCCCCGGGTTCCGTTTGCAGACGGACCTGTGTATGCCCTATGGCCCTCTGGCTCTGGGCTTGCCACTCATAAAGATTATTGTTAGTATAATTATGATGTCCAGTACATGCCATTCATCCGACATAACATCATCATCCACAAGTCTATAGCGGCGGTGACAGAATAACGAGAAAAAGTGCAAAAAAAGGTATGTAGGACGTAGCACCCACTAGGACTCGAACCCGGGCATTCCGGATTAGGGGAGGGGCTCGAACCCTCTTAACCCGTCCAGGGATTGGGCTCGAACCAATTACAGCCTGACGCCACCAGGAGAGCCGTGCGTTGCTCAGCCACTGCTTTCAGATTTATATATTTCCTTGCGTTTGAAGCTTTGTTCCAAACCGCATTTGCCAGGCTTTTAACCCAGTGCAAAATTTGTTGGCCACAGGAGGTGGGTGTGATTTCGAGGCAGCCAAGTTTTGTTAAGACATCACAGCAAGTGAACACCCAAACACAAGAGTCTGACTTCTTACTTGTGTGTGTCTGACTGTTTGGGCGGGATTTGGCAGCAGCAATAATGCTTTAATCGAGACTGAAGTAGATTTAAAGAGTGGTTTTGACGAGGAGAGGTGTCTCTTCTGGAAGCTCAAACAAAGTGACATATCGGCAAACGTCCCAAAACTTCAGCACCCGACGGCTGCTCGGAACAGCACGGTATATCGAAGGTGATCGACGTACTTGCGGAAGTCTAGTGGTAAATCAGGGGTATCAGCCCGGGAGAACTCCCCTTGGTATAATTAGAAGTCGGAACCAGCATCATCTGTGCCGCACGGCGAGCATGGCTCAGGCCACGTGACGAGTGTATCGTTCGTCCAGGCTTTGCCGAGCCGAGCTAAAACCTTCCGTAAGGGGAGCTGACCTGCCTTTCTTGTGCATGCTTTAGAAACCTTTGGCATCCAGAGCTCAAAGCCTGTCCTCACCGTCTTCGATCATCAGAGATCATCAGAGAAAAGCATTTGACAAATGCAGGAAGGGGCATGAGGCTGAAATGAATCCTGTATAGGCTCGAGCTCACAAGCGGCGGGGCCTGAAGTTGGGCCCCAAGCTTGAGGCTGTGGCAGCAGAGAAGGGCAGCATTGCCTGGCTGCGCTACCTGCACACCTCTGGCTGCCCCTGGGACATCAAAAGATGCTTGAAAGCAGCGCGTCATGGCAAGCTGGCGTGCCTGCAATATGCCATCCGGAATGGGTGTGATTGGAGGAGTGCACATATTGCTGAAGCGGCAGCGGAAATGGGCACAACCTTGAATGCCTGCACTATATCATTGAGCGCGGCGGCGTTGCTGGCGTGTATGTTTGCTCCAATGCGGCATTGTCAAGCCTTGAGTGTCTGAGCTACGCCCATGAGCATGGGGTTCCCTGGGATGAGGGGACTTGCAACTTTGCCGCTTTGTTTGCCTGCGCAATGCCCACGAGCACAGTTTTCTCTGGGATGAGGAGATGTGCCGGCACGCAGCGCAAAGAGATCAGGTTGATTGCCAGATGTATGCTCATGGGCATGGCTGCCCGTGAGACAAGACAGTTTGTAGCCTTGCTGCAGAGCATGAAGCAACGGAATGTCTCGTCTATGCCCATGATCATGGCAACCCCTGCGATGCAGTAGTCATACTAAGGGCTGCTTTCAGCGGTGCCATAGACAGTCTGGCTTACGCCCACAAACAAGGGTGCCCGTTCGATCCAGATGAAATAATCCACAGAGCGTTGCGTAGCAAGAGCCTGCCTTGCTTATAAATGCGTGAGGTTACGGGATGCAAGTGGGATCCCAGAGGGAGGCACACCAGGCAGGCCATTTGGGAAGGACGATTTGAGGCCCTCCAATGGCGCGCATGCCAATCGAATTGATCAAGCGCATTTTTGACTTTATAGTTGGTGAAGCCGACATGTGAGACCAGAGGTGATGTGAGCGAGTGTCTGAGTAGGTGGGTTGCATCAGGCATTATGGTAGAGCCCTGGCGGCGCCTGAGAATTGCGCAGGTCGTTGAGTAAATTTTGATAGTTGCCAGGATCCCGATCCGATCCCGGATATCTGCAACTCAATGCATATCACCAATTGAGGCATCCAAGCTTTGCATTAGCCCAGCTCCCATGCTATCGTGCGTCTCTTCAACTCGTGCAAAGCCTGAAAAGCGCCATCCCTGTCTTGACATGCACTCTCTCGTTTTCTCACTTCTGGAGCTCCTCCCATCCAAATTCAGTCTGGGCAGCTTCCTCTGCCAGAGCAGCTTCCTGATCGCCCCCAAGATGAGACGCACATTAACATTTCGGGATCGTGTTCAAGGCGCCGGCGTTCAATGGTCACGAAGTGTCTGTAGCTGTAGCAAGATGAATGGCATGTCGTTCTCAGCTGTTTGGCATGTCGTCTTGCAGATCGCTCTAGCTGAGCTAACTGCTAAGCTAAGCTGAGACCGCCAATAAACAATCTGACCAAAAAGTCATCTATCTAAAAATTATTCACGTTCAAAATGTTAGACCCTGCATCGGTGGCAGTGGGGGCGGCTATTGTTCCTTTGATGTGGGTAGGATCCAAGTTTTTTGGTTCACTGCGCAACCACGCCCACCGTGACAGAGGCGTGCGTGGACTAAAGGTGAAACAATGTGTTGAGTCGTCAGGACTTATAGATCTGGTTCTGCTCGTTCTTGTGGGGATTCGTTTCTTTGATAGCCAATGCCCCCCTTCACTTCTCAATCTCTCCATCAGCTCAGGGGATCCTCCTGATACGATGAGATACAGCTCACATGTGGAATTAGTTCGGCATTTACTTTCATTCAGGTGGTCATCACTGGCAGTTCGAGGGGCCTGGGATATGCACTGGCAGACCAATTCTTGGCGTTTGGGGACGATGTGATCGTGAGCTCCAGGACCGAGCAGGCCTGCTTGGAGGCCGCAGAGAAGCTCACACAGAAGTACCCCGCCAGAAAAGTGCTTCCTTTCCCTTGCGACGTCAGAAATGCAGGTACTAAAGCTTCTCAGGTTTGAGTCCTTCGGAGACCAACTGCTGCCCCATTGACTTCATCAGCTGCCACTTATAGGCTCCTCTTTACACCAATAACTGCCTCTAGTGGATCTAGTGTGCCCATGTATGCTAATGAAGTGTCTTCAGGAAGCCGTTTGCTTGATATTGACTGTCTGCCTGGCGCAGATGAGGCCGTTGCTCTGGCCAGATTTGCACAGGAGAAGCTAGGCCGTCTGGACATCTGGGTCAACAATGCAGGTGCCGCGCTGATTTAATGATGGACACCAGCATGCACAAGTCGTAAACATCTTTATGCAGAAAGAGCTTTGCACGTACAGGCGCTGGCTGTCCTTGTTCCCAATGCACTTCCTGTTTTCCCAGCACCAGGGCTGCATTTTCGCTGCTAACCTTCATGCAAAAGTTCCCTTTACTGCGGCGTGTAGTGGTTCAGACACCCCGTTGTGGGTACATGTGAACTTTGTCTTCAGAGCGCTTGCAGATTCCCTACAAGGCTGGTGCTGATTGAATAAATGCAAAATCGTCGGCTGCACAGGCGTATCTCAGGTGCACAAGAGCGAGTTGCAGGAAACTAGCCCAGAAGTGCTGGAGCAGGTGCTCGCTACGAACCTTCTGGGATCCATATATGGCGCGCGCGCAGCACTGCAGGTGACTCATCGCCCTGTAAACCTTTGTGTTTCAGCAGTATTCCCCTCTGTCCCGCTTGAAGAGTTGAGGATATTGTTCACACCATATGTGTTACCCATTTTGTTGCCCAGTGCAATTAGCACTACTCTCCCAAGGGGATCCATTTCCAAGCAGGTGCCACAATTCAGGGTACAGATATGTGTCCTCTGTAAAAAAGTGCATTCTGTTCATTTTCTTCTCAATGCGCGCGTCTTTCTCTTCTCTGATGCGTGGCAGCGGTGCTGCATGCTGTTCATCAGTGACTCTGCTTCTTGCCTGTTGAGCATCGTGAACAGAGCATGTGTAGGCCGCATCTTGCAACACAAACCTGAGGCAGTAATAGGGTGACACAGGATATGGCTTGAAGTAAAATCAGCCTTCTGGCCGTCACTTGTATGTGTGTCGCCAGCAGGGAGATTGACATGTTTGATAGACTGGCAATGCCCTTCTACTGTCAACAACACTGTTGGCACAGACGCATGTCTGTTATTTCTGATCCCATAGCACACCTCACTTCTTGGGTGCTATACAACCAAGGATAGTAGTGCAATCTGAAGGTCAGGAATTGCAAGCGCAGGTGTTCAGCGAGCAGGAGAATGGGGGCAAGCTCTTTTTCATCGATGGGACGGGGGCGTGGGGAAATGCGACGCCCGGGAACGTTGCGTACGGGGCCTCCAAGCGCGCCATTACTCAGCTCAAGGTACGCTCAGCGTCCAGTCAGGTTCCAATATCATGATAATTCATTGGCAACACTGCGTAGAATGCTTAACATACTTGCCACTCCTATTAATTGCAGGAAAACTTCCGTCTGCTATTGACAGGAAAACATGTCCCCTGAAAGTAGTAGCAGCTCTTGGGAGTGAGGTGGGCGTTCACATGTCAATACAGCATCTACTTGAACATCTCCCTGCCCAGGAGCACTTATAATGCTGCAGGAGTATGAAGAATAGCAGCCCTGCAGCTTTGCAAGCCACTAAATGCTTGGCGCTCGTGTGGACAGGTTGTTTTAGCACTATCAATACCAGGGGCATTTCCGCTAGTTTTGATCACAATACCGGCTATAAGTGTGGTTTTTTGGCTTGCACCAGCCCCAAGTGGCCACCATTTGTACGCCCAAACAAGCCCTATATTCATGCTGTAAGAGCCTGTGTGGCTGAACAACACACATTACAATTCTGCTAGCAACTGTAGAAACAGCATGGAAGTTGCTTCTTGCTACTGCTTATACAGGCAACCGACCGGTTGCGTACGCGATAGCTTTGCGGCCACCCTGGCAGGCTGTGTTCTGCAAAGATGAATGATGTGATGACTGTGGCGTGCTGTGCAGGCCAGCCTGGTAGCAGAGACGAAGAAGGAGCGGGAAATAGCCATCCACATAGCCAGCCCAGGCATGGTGGCCACGGAACTGCTGCTGGGCGGAGACAGGGACGCGCGCGCCAGCAAGTAATATCCCTGTAATTAGAGGACCACATTGTCACTGATGTCACCTGTGACATCACTGTCACTTTTATTGATTTTACCGCTAAGGACAACCCGATAAGACACTGGTGGATTCACCTAATGCTGGTTGTTGTTCTGGTGTCCCGCTGCTGCATGCGATTCGCTAAGCTCAGGTTGAGTTGGTACCGGAAAGCGGGCTTTGCTGTTGTTACTCGCAGATCAATAAAGGACCGTTCTTGAGCATCTGTTTTTCTGGGGGTACATGTTGACAGAAGCTGCAGTCTTCCTGGTGCATAAGCATGTGATAGGTCGACGTTTTTTTTTGCATGGCTGTGGCATGCGGGTTGGCAGGAGTGGGTGTGAGGAATCCAAGTTGTATGCGCAGGTTTATAAACATTCTTGCGGAGGATGCTAGCACGGTGGCTGCATGGATGGTGCCGCGCATGCGAGGCGTCAGGGGCAGCGGAAAATACTTCAAGTGCGATTCTATTTCTGAAACGCGCATCAAGTTGCCTATCCTGACCTCCTTGAGCACTTGAAACTCTGTGTTGTTGTTAAGATAAAGCTTTCATGCCTTCTGGAGCATCCAATCTAAATTCTGGGTCTTGAAAGAGAGTGCTGTATTTAAGTGCAGCTCATATGTTCCATAATCTCTTGTTGCAGCGATTTTGTGAGCGGTGTGGTGTGTCTGCAGGTTCTTGACAACGCGCGGTGTGATCTGGCGATTCCTGACAGCCAAGGGGCGGAAGGGGCGCTTTCTGCCAGAGCACGGTGCAAAGCAGGACTAGTGATGTATTTTGTGTCTATAGACAGAGAAGATGTGACTGTACAATAACACTAGCCACTTCTGTTCTACCATTAATTAATTCTGAGATGACTGAAGCTTCAATCTTGTATTATTTTGCATTCACACTGTCTTCATGCCATCGAGCTCTGCCTGTAGCGCTGACCAGCAGATACATGATGGTGTTTGAAATCTCGCTTCTAGAGATCTAGCTGTGCAGGGTTGCAGCATTGGTGTTCATGCCTGGGCTTCGCATGAGTGGCTGGTATCGGTATGTGATACTGGCAGGTAGAGCTGAGTACCGGCTGATTTTGGCAGAGATGGTATGTAGTACCGGCCAGATTTGGCTCTACCAGTGTCTGACACCACCAAGTTTGAAAATCTCCCAAAGCCCTGGTTCACATGCATGCTACCGAGCACATGGGTGTGTAGGGGCCAAGGCTGGGTCATTCCTAGATTCATAGATTTGGGCAGGAACGGAATGCCACCATAAGGCCTGTACATCCTAGGCAGTTCCAATTTCCACAGCAGTTTCCAGCTGATGTTGGTGCAAACGAATGCTGCAGCAGATTGATTGGCTTGCAAAGCTAAAAGACATGCAGTCCACGTGTGCAGTAATGCCTTGGCCTATTGTGCAAAGAGTTTTACAGGAAATCAGAATGTAAGCCAAATCTTTCTAGATTAGTTGGGTTCCCAAGTTCGACTTTTGTTTGTTGATGCACAAAATGACTGCGGCAAGGGATGCCTTGCCCGCCTCTCAAATCTTGCAGACTCTCACAACCCTCATGCAATTGCAAACTGTGCTGTACTACACAGCAACTCATATCGGCACAGGCTGGATCACTTGCATCTGGTGCGCCTGACTGTAGGAGGCTTCGCCTAGAGCACCTCCCAACAACAGAGCATGGCGCCTCCTTGCAGCTTCTAAGAGTACAACACACAGTTGCCAGACCGCTTTGCAAATTCACGCATCCAAATTGGCAAGGGCTGTCAATGCCCGAATCTGCGCTCTTTTGAGTTTGAATTTGAATTCGAGCCCTCCTCAATGCTCCCAGTGGTGGCTTCCTCTGCAGCTGCCGCCACCTGCTGCTCCAGTGTCCTGACTGCCCTCGCTGCAGGGCCCTCCCTCTCATCATCATCCGACTCCCACTGTACCTGCACAGTGCAACAAAAAAATGAAGGCCTCTGATAGCATCAATACGTGACTGTGGCAACCGCACCTGCAAAATACCCTGAGCGCCCAAGACATCACAGATGTGTCAAGAGCTGCGGAAAACCCGCACGGTCTTCTGACAGCCCTTCACGCACACCTGATATGCCAATGGCCTTGCATGGCCAGGCAGGGCATGCAGCACTCTTACAGGGTTCACCACATTCCAAAGATGCACCAACAATGCCTTTTCAGAGCAAATAGAGAATATACAGCAGAAGGGTGCCGTCATTCCCCATCATGATGTAACTCAGGAGGATGAGAAGATTCAAGGGACTGACACCGGCTGATAAGGGAGATACAATGAGTCATCTACCGGTACCATCACACTGACCATGAAGTCACACCTGCTTGGAGCTGCTGGTGTAGCCGCCGTCCCCGCCGGTCTGCGCGGCCGGGCCGGCACCGGCCGCCGCGGCGGCGGCTGCGGCCGCGCCCGGCTTCGCGCTGGCCGGGGCGGTGAGCCGCGCGAGTGCGTCGGCCGCGCGCGCAACTTCGAATTCCTCGTCCTCTATCTGCGCAGCTTCCTGCGCCTCCCCCAGCTGCCGCTTCAGCTCCTCATACCTGCAGCACCAGTATAACTCACGATGATCCTTTCTCAGGTTCTCGAGCATGTAGATCTAGATCTAGAAAGCTTAGCACAAAATTAGATGCTCTGTCAACTTCTTGGTTCTGCGCAAAATGCGCAAGAAACGCCAGAATTTGCAAGGTTTTCCATCACTGGTTGCATGGGTGTGGTGACTTCACATGCAGTAATCTGGCAATTCAACTGATAGCAGGTAGTCGCTTTGTCAGGGCCATAAGGCCATCTCAAGATGGCACTTTGAAAACTGACGCACACCGTCTGACACCCAGTGTCAGGCATGGAAACCATTGAGCATCACATCCCAACAGCGCCAGCTGTCAGCTGTATGGCCTGAAAAGTGAAATATGTTTTGGAACCCGGAACTCATCCAGAACCTACTGCAGTGTGTCCACCCCTGAAAGCAGAGTGAGGCAAACAACGCAGAGAGTCACATTTATACCTTGTCATGAGCTCCTGGCGGCGGGTGGTGAATTGCGAGGGGAAGAATCCGGGGAAGTATTTTTGCAGGAAGCTGAAGATGAGAACGTGGCCCACGGGCGTCAGAGGGGCGATCAGAATTACTGCAAAAGGGATGAACGTGAGAACATCCCGCGCCGTCCGCCGCAGCGCCATCACCTGCAGAATGACAGCATGACATGTCATTAGTAGTTAATTCGCAAGCAGTACACCGGACTGAAGAGCACAAATCATTGCTGAGTTTGGCAGCCGGATGCACGGCAGCTGTGCAGATTTTGCAAACTGTGTCAGTTGGCTGTGTGAGACAGAAGTCTCCTAAGAACGGAGCAGATTTCGAAAGATCGACGGGCAAAACGGCTAACAATTTGAACTTCCCCATGAGACAAGTCAGCGAGCCCAATTGCAACCCACAGCCTGTGCAGGTACAAGTCACACAGTATGGCTTAGCATCAATGCAAGAACTAAATTGGTCCGCACATGGGCGCTTGCTTAAAGAATCCCTACCCTTTACTCCAATTTATCTGTATATTTGCTGTTGTTTTAAGCGCCCCGGCCCCTCATTTTGCAGCTCAATTAGAATGCAGGCAGGCCATCTCTCTTCGGCCCCAAATATCAGGTGCTCCTCTAGATTGGGCGGACAAAAAAAGTCAAAAATGAAGTGAAGAAAGGTGGCGCACCTCGCGGGGCTTGAGGGATGCTCCGGCGCCGGCGCGGTAGAAGAGGCGGCCGGCCGAGGAGCAGTCCTGCCCCAGCAGCCGCACTCCACGAGTGAAAAACATCACGCCATCACGCACCTGCAGGCAGGTTGTGTCATTTCAGTAAAATTACTGTTAGTCATTGCTCGTTATCTCTTTCTAAAAACCGGGCACATCAAGTAGAACACCCGGAATAATGCAGCCAAGTGTCCTCGGTTCTAGCTCTTCCTCAAGACTCATAGGAGGATTGCTGGCTGATTATGCATGGAATTTCTGTAAACGCTGGAACTCAGCCCATCAATCGCTCCCGAGGCATTTGAGTTTGCCTCTATCTCTCATATGTGATGCTCGACTGGTCACCTGATTAGTACTGTGTTTTTTAGCCTGCCTTTTCTATCACATGCCTTCATGCACAGCAGGCCACAATGCTCCCTAGTGTCCACAGCTCTTGTTCTTGTGAACTCTAGGAAACATGATGACAACACGTGCACAAATGCACTGAGCACATCTCGACATGAAAAGTTGGGATGGGTGTGATCGGGTGAGTCACCTTGGCAACTCCGTCGGAGACTGCCGCCTGTGCGCGAACCCACGTCCAGCCGGTACCGGCAAAGACCTCCGCATCCCTGCAAGCAATAGATGTGCATTTTCAACTTCATTTCATTGCAAAGAGTCTCACCAAACGATGGACATGAACGAACGGCGGCTCTGAAAGCTAACGGTAAGCAGAGGACTTATGCTGTCCGAGTGTTAGCTGCCTGAACTCTGCAGCACACGAGCATGCGTATGTCTTGAGAGAGATCCTCCGCGTCTGTCCGCGCCAAAAGAGCAGATTCAGGGTATGGAATACAGGGGGAGCTGACCTGTTGGCCAAGGCGGGTGCGCAGGTATCTGAATCTTGCCTGCTGCTTGTATGACTCATGCTCTATTGACTCATCACTCCTCATGCAAAATACCCGCCAAAGGACCAAGCTTCCCCGCACATCCACAATCAAGGAGTCTCTCTATAGGGAGTAGGGTTAAGGGTATCAAAAGGGGCGCTGACCCGATGCCGAGGCGCGTGCGCAGGTCGGGGATGTCTGCGGCCAGGCGGCGCAGGTCGGCCTCGTCCACGGCGAGCGCGTTCCCTGCCTCCACTGCTGCCCCCATGCCCGCTATGGGGGTGTCCAGCAGCGCAAACTCCGCCACCAACAACGCCACCTCATCGCTCGTGCCCTGCCCACCACAAGGGAGTTAACATCATCATCATCATCCTGGAAAGTGTTTGAGCGCCCCTGAAGCCTGAAAATAAGCAGCCGGCCTATCACTCATGCCACTGTTTGCCAGCGATGATGTTGTTGAGAGCCAAGACCCTCAGGTTACCAACAGCAAACTTAAGGATGCTTGACAAATGATTGAGCTCTACAGAGCATCTGCGCGTTTGATCCATCATGTCAGCAGCAGTCAGGTGCCGTGTCCACTCCCTCCAGCCGTTGCTGTGTCCAGAGAGCACCAGAGCACCTGCTAACCTTGCGTGAGGGGAGAAGGGAAGGGTGCTGTGTTTCTTTTGTTGAACAAAAGAACACACAGAGGGTGGCATGCGCGGTCACCTGGCGTGAGAGGAGGAAGGACGGGTTCTGAGTGCCCTGGCCGATGTCCAGCGCCTCGTCCTCCAGGCAGCCGTAGATATACTCCAGCTCCAGCTGCAGCGTCCGGATCGCCAGCGCCCGGCTCAGTGCTCCTACCTGCGTCATCGTTACCCGTGCATCAGTCATGTGTTAGTCATGCGTTCGATTAGGACAGGCGTCAGCTCTGCACAATACGCCCTCACTGTCTGAGCACGCCAACATGCAGCCTGGCTGCAAGCTTGGGCTGCGGCACTGGAATGGCTCGGGATGCACCCATGAAGCAAAAACCCCAACCACATAACTGCAGGGCATGCGGCATTTGTCCAGGCAAGCATTGCCATGACTGCCATTGCCATGACCATCTCGGCTATCATTCCCTCGGCTGTTACGGCACTGTGGAATAGGTGAGCTCAGGCGGTCTTTGTAGGGGTGTGCGGCACACCTCGTCGTCCATGTCGCGCAGCTCCCCGGCCAATCGCGCGCGCCCCCCGATACCCGCCCTCCTCACCTTTGTTTCCCTCACCTGCACAGACCAAGCCTCTCCTGAACTCTCTCCTCAACAACACACGCGCACATGCATTGGAACTAGCCAAAGCGTGCTTCAACTCGAATAGTCATAGTCATCCTGGAGCAACAGTCAGCAGCAGATGCACCCGGAAGGTGACCTTCATTTTATCTTGCAAGCAGTTATGCATGAGCAAGAGCTAGGAACTCATGCACTCCAGCAGCTGAGCTTCATCGACTTGCAGGCAAATATATCCAGGAGAAACGGCTAGCACCTTCATCGAGCGCAACCCGACAGCATGCGACAAGATATTGACTTAAACGACCACCAAGAGAGGGGAAGCCAAATAAACACAGGGGCACACCTTGCTGGCTTCCTGCAGCTTCTGCTCCAGAGCATCAATGCCCTTTGACAGTGCCGAAATGGCGGCCGCCCGCTGCGTGCGTGTGGCCACCGGGATCGGCAGGGGCCCCCCGGCGGAGGGAAGGGTCCCCCCGGCCTCGGCCCCCCGCCGGCCACCGCCGCCGTTCAGCCGCACCCAGAGGCCCTTGGCGTACGCCGCGCTGCTGCTGAGACCGCCCACCACCGTGCTCACCGGCGTAGCCCGCGCCTGCCGCATCAAAATTATTATTATTATTATGATTATTACACGCTTTTCCTGCCAGAAGCAAGGTGCGTCTGCAGACAAGCTGCAGT
>JADEYI010000121.1_pt1 | contig 147576 bp, 209 predicted proteins | sample 8542331 | NCBI WGS metagenome assembly JADEYI01 (sample SAMN16510988, study PRJNA670497) | mine drainage metagenome | isolation source: biofilm near Copperflume 1 | place: Germany: Marsberg coppermine Kilianstollen | collected 2018-02 | reverse complement strand
ACCCCCCAGAGGGAACGCCGCCAACGAGATCGCTGGTGGACCGCGAGGCCGGGGGCCGCCACGTCAGCACGCCGGGAACGGGGTGGCCGCCATCCCGGAAGCTCACCCGCCGGTCCAGCGCTGCCGGCCGCCCGGCGGCCGCGGCGGCCCCCTGCGAGGCCGGGGGGTCTGCTGCGCTGCCAACTGGGGTGCTGTGCAGCGACATCACCTGTGAAGCAGAGGCAGACATTCTTATCATTATTGTTATTACACGCTTTTCCTGCCACAAGGCAAGTACGTCCTGCAGACAAGCTGTAATTGAAGGCTGCCACAATCCTTCCCCTTATTGGACTCGCCAGATCCAAACAAGACCCAATCAATTGTGGTCAGGCATTAAACAGCTGAAATGTATAACCCGTCGGCACAAAGCAGAAATGACGCAGTTGGTGCATCCCATTGGCGCAGAGGCTTTCACAAGTAGGTATTATCCATAGCCTGCCCCAACAAGATATAGTACTCGTCTCTTTTCTCCCAAAGCGCAGAGAGACCAGTCTACGAACGGTTTTCTCCATCCCTTGTGATGCAAAGCTAGCCCAAGCGAGATGCCGCCACCCAAAAACGGCATACGTGAACAGCATGCGTGAACAGCCCTATTCATGGAGTGTAGATAGTTTTTATGAGCACGCAGTTCCTGCCAAAAGGCAAGGTGCGTCCTGCAGACAAGCTGCAAATAGAGGCTGCCCAAATCCTACCCCTTGATGGACTCGCCAGATCCAAGCAAGACCCAATCAACCGTGGGCACAGTGCTCACTACTTACACCGCCCCCCCGCCATCGGGGGCCACAGTGTGAATAGGACTGGTTTGATTTCGGGTGCAGGCTGCACCTGCGCGGTGATTGCCTGAGCGGCCAGCGCAGCGTGCATAGGGTTCCGCTCCTCGTGCGAGCGGGGGACGCTGCCAAAGCCGCCAGGAGCATCATAGCTGTCCCGCGTGCTAAACACCTGCAGCGACATGTTTGTCTGAGCACGTGTCTGACAAATGGAGTAATGACCAGAAGCCTAGCAATGCTGTAAATGCGATGCCCCTTCAAACTTGCTTCTTCAGTGCGCGCGCGGCGGCGGCCGCAGACCACTTGGGCACAGCTTTGTGCCCCTGTTCAGTTGCGAGATTTCCGTTTGATTCATCACCTGCGGGAGGATCCCGGACTCGAGCTTCTGCAGGCTTTGACTGTAGCTGCTGGTCTCGCCAAGGCTGATCGACCGCGACGTCGCTGAGTCGCCCTGCTGCTGCTCCCGGCTGCAAAATTGGCCGGCCTGCGGCGCGAGCTGCGAGCCCGCCGGGGTGTTGACGGCCGACATGATGCGCTCCTCCCAGCCGGGCAGGGCCGGCTGGTTGCCCCCGCTACCGCTGGACGCTGCCGGGCTTTCTGACACCGCAGTGGCCACCGGGACACTTGCCGCCGCCGGCGGATTGGCCATCACATCCTCGTGCAGCAGCTGCAAGCAAAAGAAACCTCACGTTGGCGCCGCTCGATGCATGCAGGCTAAATCATGCTGTGTGGACGGGCCTTGTCATGGACTCAGTGTACTCTGTAAAGGGACAAGCTTGCATAGCCCTGCCAAGGGCCAGTCCCCAGTGGAGAGATTCCCTTGGAACAACATCCAAGCAGGACAACAATGGGCCAATCACATTGAGAATTATATCGAATGTCCCTGAGATTCATCTGTAGTCACTGTAGCCAGATTCACTTCAGAGCCGGGCGTGCAATCTGGTCTCAAAACTTGAACGCTCCTCTGCCTAAGTTGTGAGGAGCTGGGTGCACAGCCAAATACAATGATGTGCAAGGGCAATTGGAAGGGGCCACTGACCTGCAGCTTGCGGTGCACCTCCTCAAAGGGTGGCCGCTTGGTTGCGTCGGTGTCCCAGCAGTCCATCATGAGCTTGCGGAAGCCCTCCGGCATGCTCTCCGGCATGTTCGGCCGGCACCCCATCAACACCTTAAAGAACACCTGCGCACCGCCCTCCATTCTTAAGTTTTGCATCCCATGGCGAGTTTTTTGTTGCATCCCCTATGTTCCTCCAGTTCTGCTGACTTTAATACTAGCAAACAGTGTGCAGCACTGTGGCACAAGGCTCGGATGCTGGCGCTGGGCAGTGCGCAAGGCTAGCCATCTCTAAATGCTTCATGCAGTCAGATTGCTGGCGACACGTGTCATGTGCATTGCACGTGCAGTGCAGGAGCCAAGTGGACGCCCTCCATGCACATGCACATGTGTCTGCACGCTCGCCACATCATGATGCTGTGGTCAAGGCCTTCGGTCAAATGACTACTCCAGAAGCCACCTGTGTTGTTCAATGCAGGCAAGCACACGTACCTGGCTGGCAATGTGGCCCTCATAGAGGCGCTTGCAAGCAAACAGCTCCCACATGATCATTGCGAAAGAGTACACATCGGCTGCGCGGCTCATCCTGCCATCCTGCAGAAGCTCAGCTGCACGCACACACACATGTCCATCAGGTGAGCCGATTTGTGCCACGCTCCACCACTAGTTGGGTGAACTGTGTTGTAGCAGTGTCCCGTGTTTAGAAGACACGCAGACAAGGCCTTTGCAGTGTGATGTGCAAGATCCACGCCGATATATTGAGGGACAGTTGAGGGTGTGACATACCTGGCATGTATGCGAGGGTCCCGTAAGTCTTTGTGCTCACATGCGTGGCATGTGTCTCCAGCACGCGACTCAGGCCGAAGTCCGCTAGCTGCAGCCAGACAGAATTGCACTCAATGCCACAGCAGCTACATGTTGGGGACAAGCCAGAAAAACTATTCTAGGCAGGTGGCTTGAAGATTTGCATGCTCTGGGGTGCTCACCTTGCATGTGTAGCCTCTGGGGTCATCATTTGTTGATTTCAGAAGCACATTGGCGCCCTTCAAGTCACCTGCAAGAAGGAGCATGTCACAACCCATCCTATCATATATGTCAAGGACGTTCAATCAGCATGTGATCACTTTGCAAGGATCGCAGGAGCACAGTGGAAAGATTGTCTGCACCATGGAGGACTCCCAGAGAGTGCAAGTAGTCCATGCCCGCTGCAATGTCAATGAGGCACCTGCAGACAGCATCCTGCAAGCAGACCACAAATTCCATCAGCGTTGCTCCACGCAACCACAACAAAGCCTGCAAGAGCGGCAAGCATGCTTGCCCCAACTTTCCAGGCAGACAAGCAGACAGGGCAATAATAAGATGAATGATGCCACACCATGTCGAGGCAGCCATTGTCCAGCATGAGCTTCTTGTGCACGAGGGCCCTGTCCAGATTTCCCCTGTCAGCATATTCCAAGAGCATCCAGGTCTCCCTCATGTCCTGGCTGCCTCCATCAACCTCCGGCCCCTTTGCTGACTCCTGTGCATCAGCCATCAACCCTTGTGAACACATGCATGGTAGTACGTAATTTGTCTACCTCATAGTGTGAAATTGCCAAGACGACCGCGAAAAATGCATCAGGTTAGGAGCTGCTGGGCAAAGCACATATATCCTGGTCCGTAAGAGTGTTCCCGTTTGATGATGCGACACACTAAAGGTCCCCAAGGCAATTGCAGGCCTTCTGATTAACTCCTGCCATAGGGTGTGGCTCTTTGGCCGAAAGAATTACCGCTTTGCCTGTACGCGGTCATGTACTCTCATGCTGAGTAAATACAGGAGCATGGCAGACATGCGCACCGAAGACGAATCCATCTTTGGGGGGTTGGCTGGCCTTGTGACATGCCCGCTGCCATCATTTGCCGAATCATTCACCGCTCTCTCGTCCACCACACGAACAGTGCGCACTTTGTAGGTGGCAATCTGCAGCATCATCACTTGCGCACATCAAGAATGCTGGAACATTTGAACATTCACTGACTCGGCTCACTTCAGCATTTCAAACGAGCTGCAAGCTCATCCAACCTTCAACATATTGCAATGAGGAAAGGGGACGCATGCACATAACTTACACGCAGCAGACAATTCTGGGATTTGGGAAACAACAGACATGAGGCAGAAGAGTGAAGGACTCACCACATTGGGATGCACAACAGATGAGCTGAGCAGGGACTCCCTCAGCTGCACCAGCTCGCTCTCAGTCTCTGCATTGTGCTCCACAATCTTCACTGCCACAGTCACCCCCTTCCACTTCCCTGTTGCACCCCCAAAACCATTGCATTCATACAGAGCCTGCATGCATGCAACCCAGGCTCTGCTGACCAACACCAGCCACCCTTTTGATGCATGCAGGAAGAAAGTCCAGCAGATCCGATGGAGATTGGTCAGAGGAGGGAGGCTTGCAACCAAGCACTGCAATGACTGCTTCTGGTATACACAAAGAGACATCTCCTAGGAATGCATACAAGGATGCTGTGGGGCATGCCCGTCACACCCTTTGGGGCAGTAAGGAAATGTGCAATTGTACAAGCACTCCATCAAGGGGTAGGCCTTTGGCAGCCTTGAACTGCAGCTTGTCTACAGACGCACCTTGCCTCTTGGCAGGAAAAGAGTGCAATCTCAATAATAATAATGCAAGGAATGAGCACGGAGGGCGCACCCTTGTAGACCTTGCCATAGGAGCCTCTGCCCAGGGGCGTTCCCAATTCCAGGCTGTCCACCATGCAGGAGGAGCGCTGACGCAGCGTCTCCGGCAGGCTCAGCAGATTAGTAAGGCTCTTGCCTTTGTTGGAGGATGGTAGCTCCGACAGCCGATCCTCATCCTCTGTCAGGCGCTCTTCATCCCTGTCAAACAGACATGCTGATCTTGTTAGAGGTGAGAGAATAAAAGGCAGCTGTTGCTTCATTTCAGGGCACTGCCAGTGGATTGGTTGTGTTGGCATTATAAGGGAAGGATTTGAGCCCCCAACTCTTTTTGAAATGGCTAACAGAGGTAATCCACATAATATCTTCCCCCCCAAAAAGGAATCCCGACCAAATGCTACCAGTAAGTGATGTAGGAAATACAGCTACAAGTTGAGCCGTCACATTTCAATTGGCACATGACAGGTGCTGCAGCCCACAAAAGACCCACAAAGGCATCATTCTGCTATGAGTAATTCACAATCGCAAGTTTGGGAAAATTGGTAGGTGCGGTGCACACCTGGCACTGATGCTGTCCACATCCCCAGAGTAGCCGCGCGGCAGTGACCTGGAACGAACGGACGCTGACATGCGCTCTGAGAAGTGGTCATCCTGCAAGACAAGATTGCGCATTTGAGTTCCAATCCAAATCCAAGAACAGTCAGCAACGGCCGGACATATTTCATCAGCAATGCCAGGAAGGCAATGGGCAATGCCATGTCCTGGACCTCTGCATGCTCAGCAGCATTGTTATGGTGGATTGCGCAAAGTGCCAATGCACTCATGACATCAATGACCGGGAATATCCGAATTTTTCCGGCCATAGGGGTTTCTTCTGGAGTGTAGGCTGCAGCACCCACCTTGAGCAGGGGCTCAGGGGCCTTGGGAGGCTCCTCTCCGGGGCTCCTCTTGCGCTTGACCAGGAAAGCAGCAAGGATCCCAGTAGCGATTGCTGCAACGCCCGCGATCACAGCGACGGCAATGATCCACCACGTCACTTTTGACTGCCCCCCGCTGCTGCCCTCTGAGTTGCCTGCAAACAATGCGAAAGTACTCTCATTGCCGGCTGCGAGGCCGGCGCAGTGCAGCGCCAACCAGGCAAACTTAGGTTGTGTGTCCTGTGCATGGATGTCAGCGCCATGGCTGGTCACTCACACCCGTCTAGCCACATGAAAACGCTACGGTACAGTGTTCAGCAGAACACCAGCCACAGTCACGATCGCCTGGTCGAGAGCCGGCCAAGAGGACATGCAGGTTCTAAAACTCTTCAATTTAAAATTGACAAAGGTCAAACAAGTATCCATTATTAGAGCACAGGAACGTGAGTGCCCACCTGCAGCCGTGGCAACCACACCAGGGCCAGGGGCTGGAGCGAGTGCTGCCGGCAACGGCGCATTGGGCCGACAGAGGATAGAATTGTTGATGGTGACAACGTCAGCAAATCCCACTGCAGCAGGCAGGGCATCAGTCAGCTTCAGGAACTCCTCAAGTACATGATGAGCTGTCTTTGTATGCCCCTGCTCAATATTGCTGCTCAGCCCTGCTCTGAAAACTTGATCCTCTCTGCCTGAGTCTATTTTCCATTAACAGGACACCTGCAATGAGGCAAGCTGGCCATCCAAGGTGCGCACCAGTGTCATTTATCACCAGGTCCACGATGCGAGTGGAGTGAGTGTAGGCCCCAGAGATGTAGAGGGTGTCATTCCCAACATCCAGAAGCTTGTCAGTCGGCGCCCATGATGACGCATAGTTTCGAAACTGGCTCTGGAAGTCCAGGCACTGATTCCACTGCGGCTCGCTGTCGTACGTGTTGCGAGTCCTGTTCAAAATTACCTGCATTGTGCACCCAGACTGTGAGTTGTGGACCATTCTTGCACCCGTACCCATCTTCTCCAACATACCTTCGAGCAATGTTTGAAGTGCTAAATCTCAATAAGATAGCGTTCCCGGGCACTAAATGAAATCAAGTGCAGTTCTGCAGTCACAGAGAAGGCAATCTGAATCCGAGAGGTAAGTGCTCACCGTGGCATTGGGTAGTACTGTGAGCGAGGGCCAAGGACCGAATGGAATGATCTTGTAGCGGGCGTGGCTATCAGTTTTCAGAATGTTCCTTGGAGCGGCGTTTTGCAGCGTCATGTTGTACAGAGCCAGTGTGCCCCTCTCGCCAACCATGAGAGCATCCACAATTTGGCCAAAGTCCAACACAGCAGGCTCTGTGCTGTTTGTTGCTGCACCACAGACAAGAATGGATATCAGAAGGGATCACATGCATACAACTGTCAGCGACCCATGACATGTGAGAGCATTCAGATTGGGACTAATGGGGCAGCAGCACCTACCTGCTGCAATTTGGACATATCTGTTCACAATCGTGACAGTGCCTCCAATCGGTTTCCATGTCGTTGGCGTAAGAGTAATAGTCCCTGAAACATCACATTGCGCCCCTCAGTATACTGGCACACGTGCACAAGGGACATCCATGCACGAGTCGTCATCAGCTGTGACATCAGAGTCCCAAAGTGAGAAGAGGTGCCCACCACTGATTTCAATGTTCTGGATGCGATATGCTGATAGAGCTGCTGCCAAGTCCTTAGCACTGGCCACCTGGGTTGGTGACTGGAGTTGAGCGGAATAGCGAGAGACCAGAAGCAGATATATGAGTATCTGCAGAAACATCGCCGTAAAGGCCGTGTCGTTGCAAGCTCAGCTTGCCATTTCCTTCACCAAGCAGCCAGGATACTTGATCTGCATGTAGGGTACCACCGAGTCAGATTTCGTCATTAGCTCTCAGGCATTAAGCACAACGAGGAATGGCCTGTGTCCATACATGACCACAGCTGTATCAAAGAAACAGGTCTGAGGCGTGCCCACAATGACATCTGGGGAGACATGACCGTGTTGAATGCCAAAGATCTTACATTGCCGGCCACTTTACAATCAGTACGCAAAAAAGCATGACTTGCACCTGCCCTCGTACAACCGTAGCCCACCACTGCCGAACCGCACCGAAGACGATTTCATGGACGCACTGTGAGCGGATCAGATTGAACGAACAAGAACCACGAGAAAACAAGAGAAGAATAGGAGCAGATCGATCGTTGCAGCCGCAAATGCGAGGGGCCACCAACAAAAGGAATCTTCTTGGAATTACTCAACCCCACGTCACAAGCTGGGCCTTCGTCACGATTCCCAAAAGTTTCGATCTGATTTGTTGCAGCTTGTACAGCATAGTTAATGATTGCAAAGTGCATTTGAATGATGAGGAGGTTGTTGCAAGAAATGGCATCAGTGAGAGTTGGCTCTTGGTGATCTGATCGCATGAGGTTGGCGACCCAACGCCTGTGCTGCATTCTTGGGCTGCTGCTTCTCACTGAAGGGCACACAAGACATCTTCAACAAAGTACGCTCTAACAGCCATCAGATCGTTTTGAGCAAACTTCTCTTTTTGGACAGTATGGTGCTTGGCTGGGGACAACAAGCTTGCCAACTCATGAATACTGGAATCCCATAACAGGCAGCAATGTCGATTGAGCGATGTTTCTGTTGTGCTGGCAGGCAAGTCAGTGTCAAACTTGCCCCTGGTGCAAGGAAGTGGCTCCACAGCAGCCTCAACATTGTGGAGAAGTATCATCGCAAACGCCTCAGCCACAGGCAATGCGCCTTTCAGCCTGACCTTCGATGCAGTAGGATCTGGCCAGGTGCGGCGCTGCTAATTTTGTGTCTTCCCTTCATGTGAAGGTGTCCGGAGCAACTGCAATGGTGGGGATTTGCCTCACGAACACCCTTCAAGTTCTCAGCATTCATCATTGTGCTGCGTGTACAGGGACAAAAGAGTCTTTTCAACAGAGCATATGACTACGCCGTCAGCGATGTGCCGATCCCTGGGGATGTATACAATGGGTTGGACAGGTGTGTGTCAACGTGCGCTGCATCCTGCCCGGAAACATCTCGCAAAGATTTTTTTGTCTGAGGCCCTGACATGTTTGACATGCTGCAGGCCGATATTGCAGATACCGTTTGCCATAAGTGCCCTGGATGCTGTGCATTCAGTTTCTGGTGAGTAAAGCCCGCCACATGCGACCCTGGTACCGTACTCTCAAGATGCACAGAACAGTGGAGGCAACCTCCATAGAACGGAGGAGTTGGAAGAGCTTTTGTGGCATGCAGGCTTGTCCAAACCTCTGAATCTCAACGCCTTTGTTTTTGGGGCCATCCTTCAGTGCACCATCACCCGCTGGGATGACCCTGCCATCCGCGCAATCAACCCCGATGCCAAGTAAGCCGCCTTCCTTATCTCACCACTATTTTCGCAGAACTCCTGGGGAAGACCTGATTACCATCGTCTGCACCTGTGCGCCTGCTATGCACGTTGTGCTGGGCCCGCTATGCTTGATGGGCTGAGGTAATTTCAAATGCAGGCTGCCCTCAGCTGACATCTTCCCAGTGGTGAGGGTGGACTCCAGTGGCAGCACAGAGCTGGTGACCAACTACCTGGCCACAGATCCCTCCTGGGCTCTGGCTGTGGGCAAGTCATTGGCATGGCCCAAGTGTGCCCAGCAGGTGCAGGGGTCAGAGGGCATCCTGAACTACATTGCCAACCAGAAGAACGCTATCGGGTATGCACCACCTCTTAAAAGTGATCCACCATGTACATGGCGTGATCAATGGTTCACCTTCTGGCTCAACGCCAGATTGTCGCCGATGAGGCCCAAGCATCGATCGATACAGCCTAAGGAATACACGACCACGGCAGGCGTAAATGAAGGCTGACAGGGCCGATATTTAAAGCTTTTAATCCCGAACAGCGGCTGACTTGCTGGGAGAGGACTGACTAATTTGCTTGTGCCTGCTTTTCAGAGAACAAGGAGCCGGGTATCATGAGTATCTTGTCTCTTGTCTCTGCAAAATTCAAATTGAGGTAGAGAGTAAGAGTTGAGCGTTTCTCTGTTGGTTGGAATAGGTACGCGGAGTATGGGCTGGCCAGGGTGAATAACATAGCGTACGCAGCCCTGCAGAACGCAGCTGGCAACTTTGTCCGTCCTGATCAAGTTCTGGCGTCGAATGTCACAGATATATTTGGCACTGATTTTGTTATCCCCAACTCGACAGCCAGCGCTGCGTGGGCCAATGTGTCACTCATGTCATCTAGTAAGTTGCCCATGCATCGCTTTATAAAGCACCATTGTGACGATTTCTGCTGTGATACTTGGTGTTCAATGCAACCTTGGCTGGTTCTCTGGCATAAAATGTGATGGTGGCTGCATCAGGGCGTCCCATGGCTTACCCAATCTCAGGTCTGGAATACTACAATATCGAACTCGACCTGTCTGCTAAAGGTGCGAGTCCAACCTTCACATTGAGCTGCAGGTTTCTGCTGCATCCTGGATTTGGCTTGATGGTCATCTGAGGAAATCATATGGCCGTCGGCAGGTTACCCCCAGGGCCTCATACTGAAGGAGCTCGCCCAGTACATACTGTCTGATGCTGTGCAGAAGCCCATGAAATGGTTCTACTTTGCCCCCCTGCCAGAGAAGGTGTGCGTGCACAGACACTTTGACCTCTGCTGCATCTGTGCGTGTCAGTTATGGTGTTACAGTTAGCAACTTTGACACTCTGATGCATCTGTGCCTTTTAACACTGCTGTTACATCAAGTTGTGATTTGAGGGTCTGCATGCATGCTAGCACCTGCTACCTGGTCCTGACGGCGCCTGGGTGTGCTCTGACAGATCAAGAGCATCGCAAAAATGGACCTCGACAGAATTGTTCTGCCAAAGCGGCCGCGCACCGCCGATGACAACAAGTTGCCAAACACATGGATCAATGTGTACCAGCCTTTATCAGCGCAGGCGTTGAACGTCACGATGCGCTGATGTGTTGCTTCTTTGTCCTTTTGAGTCGAACAGTCTGACGTGTCCGCGGCTTGCATGTTTAGAATAATCGTCAGTGGTTTCCTGTCCACTTCTGATGGGTTCTTGTCGACCATATCCTGTTGATTAGTGTTCTGTAGTAGTACCCGTAAATTTAGTTACGGTGGTGGGTGTACCTTGCGTCCAGTCTCGTCATAGTAGTCACTACTACGGTAGCCTGTCTAGCCCGTTTACTAAAGTAGATGTCTGTCACAGGTCTGGTTGTCACAGTACAGAATGTCTGTGAGTTTGCAGTCACCACGGTGGTGCCCGGCACGAGTCAACATTGCACTAGTGTAGTACTTTAAGTTTCTTTAGATTGACAGCCTGCAGGTCAGCTGAGGCTAAGCCAGCCTGCCTGAGGCTGGTGAGCGCCTGTGAAACTAAAAAATGTAATCTTTGATATAATTTGACAGGGTTCTGTCTTCATTACAGATGAAATGGCGTCCGGGATATATTGATGTCCCTTGTGTGTCACAAGGAGCTTCAAGCAAGGGTTGCTTCCCACCTTGTTTCGGTTACAGCGGAACGCGGTCCATAGCTTCTCATCGAAGGGAAGCTGCGGATGTGCCAGATGGATCTGCGGGTGCCACGCTCGTGTCAGATTCCAACATCCCACACTGCTCATTCAAACCACCAAAACCCCCCTTTCTTGCGTGTATCAATCGTCGAGCAATTATGGCTCCCACTGTTGCTATTGGCGCCCAATTTAACCTGGTTGTGGCTTGTAAAAGGACTGTGGCAAAACCTTTCACAACCAGGCCTTCTCTCACAACGACCCGCAAGTGAGTAACAAAAACATTCAAACATTCGCAGTACTGAGAGTTTCAGCCTGCATGGACCGTCAAGGGTGCTCAAGGTCTTTGCAAGGATTGCACAGTCAGCTCGATTGCTACCTTGCAGCACTTTCGTCTTCCCTTCTGCTATCAGGAACATCATCCCCATGGGGTCACGATAATGCTAACATCGACATGCTCAGATGGATGCAAAACTATAGCATTCTCTGCGAGATGGTATTGACGCACACCCTGCTGTTAATCCAGGCAACATTCCTGGAAGCCCATTCGCAGCTCTGCAGAGGAAAAGGAAGCTGAGACTGATGTGAAGACCGCACAGGAGCCAGCTTCATCTGGTGGCACATTCTACAACGATGAGCGGCCGGTGCGCGTAGTCTGTAGTGCCGCAAGAACTAGTCCTAAATTGCCTTTATGCATGTAAAGCCCACTGGAAGCGACAAGAGGCTGAAGAGGTACTGCAGTGTCAGTTTCTCAACCCCTGAAGTCTGTGTGGGTGCATCACCAATTGCCATCTATCTCTGAACATGTTGTGTTGACTGTGGTGCAGCTCAAGCCCAAGGATGACATGTCACCGGTGAGCCTCCACTTGCCTGTTGGACTTGGCACTGGCTGAGCACGAAGCTTGCATACCTTGAGAATCATTGGCCCACCTACAATACTTATTTCAAGAGTGTGCCTGCCAGAAGATTTTTTCATGTGTTTGCATTGAAGTTTGCGCTCCTGTGCAGGAGTTCAAGAAGAAGCTGCGCGATGAGTACCTGTCTCTTGGAGGCAGCCCAAACAGGGTGTGTCCTGCTGCATGTCAATTGCCTGGGAACCTGTGATGTGCATGCAATCAGTATCCCATGTAATGCATGTGGAGCCAGACTTACTTTGTGGCATGTATGCAGGCTATGGGATCAAATTACTTCCTGTGGATCATTGTGATCGTCAGCATCCTGGCAGTGCTCTCGTGGGCCCTGGGCTACATATAGAATGTGAGCAACTGGCAAGCAGCGAGAGAAAAGTGACAGTGGGGCAATCACACAAACAAATGAGAACAGCCAGTAGGTCATCTACGTGCGAGGGGCTGCTTCCCTAGGCAAATGGACAATTTTGACGATGGGTGACTGATGCCTTGCTTGTGGCTTGTGGCAGAGAGCTTGACTGGGCTTAAATTGTTAAGGATGCATTCAAGGGTCACGATGCAGTTGCTGATCAGAATCAGACAGATTGCACCGCACCAACTACACTACTTGGTCTTTGGGTGAATCTGCTATGGTTGAAGCAGAATCCCTAAAGAGGGAGCATGCCGCAGATACTGTGGAATTTCTAAGATTGTGACTGCACAATTTCTGACAAGAATCACGTGAGGAGCATGTTTGCTGCTAGATGTGGATTCGTAATGGACTCAAGGATGGGCAATGACTATACAATTCAAGGGATTCCCAGACACCTCTTCTGTGCACACCTCACAATTAACAGTCACCGACACGGTACCCAGACAGGTTCATGCAAGCGTAAGACGTTCCATTTACGTATATTTTCAAAACGTTCCAGCGAGCTTACAAAGCACAGGTTGTATCTGGTCCAGTGGCCATGACCTCAATTATGCATTCAGTTACAGTGTTTCAGTGCCGTTCCGAGGGGCAGCCTTCCTGTCACCACCCCTTGGGGATTGCCCTCGTCCTGAAGTACTCCCCTGGAAAGTTCAGCCCGGGAAAGACTCTTGTGTCTCTGTGCATCGCCCCCACCAGCGGCACAGTCTCCCAATTGAACATGAGGCTGAATGTCGTGTTCTGCAAACTCAAACCTGCAACCACAGATGAGGTCAATTTTTCCCAGTAATCATTTCCAAGCAAGCCTCACACACCACAGGGACTGCCAATTCCAATACTATTTCAACCATGGGTGTTACGATCATGTTGCCCTTCTACAGGATTTTGCAGCGCGAAGACATGGCTTACCTGGGTCTGTGAGCTGGTAAGGATATCCAAAGCGCACTGTCTCCTTGATGCGTGCATCCTTCTGCTTTTCAACTATTCTGCTCCACACCACCGCCTGGTTCACCTTGTTTTTCGGAGTTTCAAACTCTGCTGTGATGTACATGAAGGCCTGCACACACCAGCTCTCATGCTCTGAACCCCATCCAGCTTGATCCAGGACCGGGCAATGGCTGGTGTTGCATGCATGGTCGAACAGAGGACCTCATGCTGTACCTGCTTTGTGTTCCAGTGGAAGACACTTTGCAGATCTGCGTTTAGCTGGAGTGTCATCCATGCTCTATGCTCCCCAGCTTCTCGCTGCAAACGTTGCAGGAAGGCTTCAGTTTGCAAAGACCTAGTCATCTCAGTTGCATGTATGTGGTGTCTGCTTGGAGGATGCAGCAAGACAAGGAGAATGAGCCATACCTGCAATCCATCATAGCTTTTAACCTTCAGACTGACTGATGGTGTAGATGTGAAAGTCCAGTCTGTCAGAGCCGCTGCAGCACAAATGACTGCTAGCGCCGTGGAAGCCACGGTGAACAGTGCATTCAATCGGTACATATATGTGTGCATCGCGACCAAGGACCCTGCAAGCTCCTCCTCTTCAAGACACACATCAGGCTTCAGTCTTCAAGTAGATAAACGACTTGCAAGACTTACAGAAACACATAGGAAAAGTGAAATTTAGCAAGGATCACGGCATTTTATATTTGATCACACTTCAGTCGGACGATCGCCAAGAAAGACAGTGATGCACCGTCAAATTATTTGTTGCTCAGCTCTGATGGATGCGAGCTGTCCGAGAAAATCAGTGCTATGTGAAAAGAAGCTTCCACAAGTACACGTCAATATCAAATGCTTCAGAGTGACCAGTCACGTACACACAGCCAGTGATGGACAATTTTTTTGCACCACACTTGGCGCCCCAATGCAACCCTTGCCCTGACAGGTTTGCTACAACATTCTTGGAGTGCAAAACACCTCGATTCACAGTCTCTGCCCCAAAGGGAACCGAGAAATATGCAAACGAAGTTGGAGGGGGTCGTCATAAGAATGGGTGCATGTAAGTAGATGTTATATATATATATATTTAGAGATCACACTCTGCATGTCCATATACAATACAACATTATCCTTTCAAAGCAGACTTTTGGCGGTAATACTACTTGACTTCCTGCAATCACCTAGAAAGGAAGGTCCACACTCGTTGTGCACTTCAAGGAAGCAGCTGATTGCAGGCAAACTAACTTTTCCAGGTTGCATCAAGGCATAAAGATATTCGAACAATGAAGCTTCAAAGCGCATATTGCCGACGATGAGCGCGAAGCTCACAAACAAGATCACAGATCGGCGATACAGATCACCATGGGGAGGTATGCACAGCTGGTGATCGGGCCAGCGGGGAGTGGGAAGGTAATGAAATTACCATTGAATGGACTTTAATATGGGTGCTGGGCGTTGTTCACCTTCTAGCACTAAGTCAAGCTTGCTTTCTAGATGGCATTGCCTTTCTGAAATGTGAGCATGATTTGTAATGCAGTCAACTTATTGCGACAATCTGCGCCAGCACTGTGAGACAGTGGGGAGGAGCGTTCATGTCGTCAACCTAGGTGAGCCATAAAGAGGCCATCATGACACCTCACAGTGTGCCGAATAGCGGCATCTGCAGCTGGAACAGCCCGAGCTAGACCTGAGCGTGGGCACTGTCCTGTGGCAGATCCTGCAGCAGATGTATTCCACTACCCTGTGGCCTTTGACATCAGGGACCTCATTTCCCTGGAAGATGTCATGGAGGAGCTCAAGCTAGGCCCCAACGGGTGAGAGAAAGCTTCGCAAGCCTAATAGAAAGCTGCAATGCTCTGGTGAGTACTGATGCTCAGCTTCGCCTGCAATCTAAGGCATTGTGGTGTGAGCTGAAGTTTCTCATGCATGCAGGGGCCTGCTGTATTGCATGGAGTACCTGGAGGAGAGCTTGGAAGACTGGCTGGGGGAGCAGCTCCAGGTACCCCTCTGATGCAATGCGCTTGCCTGCCAGCATGATCTTTAAAGAACATCTCATGCCTCGTGGCAAACATGCACTGCTTGTGCCATGCTCACAAGCGGCATAAGGGTCATCACACTCGAATACCGTGTGTATATAATTGGAGGTCCCTTCCTGGTCGGGTGTGACACCATGCAGGGGGTTTGTACAGCCCTTTGTCTTGAAAATATTTGTTGGTTACTATCTTACCCCTGGGCCAAGAGGGTGAGTGGTATGAAAATTTGTCATTGCAGGGGTATGGAGAGGACGATTACCTAATTTTCGACTGCCCGGGCCAAATCGAGCTGTACTCGCACATCAGCGTCTTCCGCAGCTTTGTGGACTTCCTCAAGCGCGACGGCTGGAGCGTGGCAGCGGTATACTGCACAGACTGCCAATTTGTGGGGGACCCCACTAAGTTCATCGCGGGGTCGCTGCAGGCCATGGCAGCCATGGTGCAGCTGGAGCTGCCCCACATGAACCTGCTCACCAAAGTTGACCTTCTGGGCGACGAGAACAAGGTATTATCCTGTCCTTCACCCTTTCAAATACAAGCACACCTGACTTTAACGTTTTCATGTAGCCAGGCTTGCATGGGGCGAGCGAGGCCCGACCTGCATATGCATCATCAAAAGCTCATGAGGGCCTGAGAATTCTTGCCACTTGGCTGGGTGTGGAAGTATACGGAAGGTTTCATGACGGCTGGCAGGGTGCAGCATAGTTGTCCGAGCACCACGCTCACATTCTACCCGGTTTTGCTTGGATATGATGAGACATGCAAGGAGGATTTTGTAGCCTCTATTGCGTGCATGTGGCATATGCTTACATTTTACTTTTCCTGGCAGAAAATCCGTGCAATGCCTTGCTGCTCTTGGTAGGAAAGATGTGTAATTTAATAGTTACTCGCTGCAGGCTGCGTTGGATAGCTTCCTGTTCCCGGAGGCGTCCAGCCTGGCAGCTGAGCTGGACCGCAACACGAGCCCCGGCTTTCGGCGGCTGAACGCGGCGGTGGCTCAGCTGGTGGACGAGTGGAGCATGGTCGCCTTCGCCGCGCTCGACTACTCCGACGAGGAGAGCATTGGCGACGTGCTGGCCCAGATCGACCACTGCATACAGGTGGGGCAAGCGCGCGCGCGCACTCCTGAAGGCCTCCTCTATCATTTTCTTGTACATGTTTCTACAGCTGGCTCAGGTCAACCAATGCATTCAGGTGGGGCATGAGCCACGCTTTTCTTTTGGGGCAGTAATGGATATATATCTATCATCTTTGCAACTTTGCCATTTCTTTTTGTCACGTGTCGGGTTCTGCAGCAGCAGCCCAGGGTTGATCAGACGTGTCGATGGAATTTGAAAGTCGTGCTTCCGGTGCTATGAATTTAGCTATGCCTCTTGCGGGTTTTGGTGGTGTGCCTGGAATGGCAGAAGTATGGATGCAATGAATTGTGTTCTAGTGCTCAGCAACGAGGGTTTTCATGCCTAGCCACTCATTTTTCTGTTCATGCATGCAGTGGGGTGAAGATGCGGACGTGAAGATCCGGGACCTTGATATGGGTGAAATGGGCGGAGAGGACATTTGAGAAGTCTGCCGATAGTATCCTACATGTGAGCATTGATTTAGGCAACAGAATATCTTTATGAACCATAAGGGATATGCCTGCCATGTGACTGCATTGTAGCATGAGATGCATCCAACAGTTGCTCTGCTGTTTTGGATGCTTCCTTAGTCAGTGATAGTTTGAGTGTTTTTCAGTTCATGTGTTTTCAGAGCGCAGACTCAGCAACGAAATGCCTTCATGTATAAAGTCAGCGATTGGCCTATTGATCCAGATCCCCCTGGAGATCGATCTGGTTCCACCTGCTCCACCATGCATGACCACCTTTGGGCAGCCGGAAGCTCCATGAGTAAAGCCAAGCCTCTTAACACACTTCCAAGTCCCTCGCTGCTTTTGTGCACTCAGATGCAAAGTCACACTTGCAATTAAAGAAAATCTGAAGATGGGGCACACTACTTGCAACAAACTGTCTGGCATAGCTGGAAAGACATTGCTAGAGTGCCATGCAGCTCCAACTCTGGCATTGCTTAAAGCAACAACTATTGCGGCGGGGCCTGCGCGGGTGGCGGCATGTGCGGCTGCCAGCCAGGGGGAGGCATGCCGTAGCCGGGGGGCGGCGGCGGCCGGCCGGGGGCGTAGCCCATCGGCGGTGGCGGCATGCCCATTGGGGGGCCAGGCTGGCCCCAGGGAGGGGGGGGTCCGCCCGGCTGCCCTGCCCAGGGAGGGGGCCTGGGCGGCCCACCGTACTGCTGCGGCGGTGGCGCCCACTGCGGGGGGCCTGATCCCGGCATCTGCATTGGCATCGGGGGGCCTCCTGGGTACATCTGCACAGGCAACACTGATTCTCAGTACACATGCCAGAAACTCTGTTCACAAGCACAAACATGCATCCTTCTGGCTGACCTGCCAGCGCCAGTGGGTCAAGCATGAGATACAATCATAAAATCCGCTAGTGGGTGAGCAGGATTAAACAGAATGTCAGGAAGCTTGTAAGAGCAAAGACTCACCATGCCAGGGGCGCCAGGAGCTGGTGGTGGCGGCGGCGGTCCGGGCACCTGCTCAGACAACATGGATTCATCAGTCATGACAAGTGCTCTGTGTTGGGCCATGCTCCACAGAATGCTTTCAAGAGGTGCGTCATCCAGGACCCTCAAGAGCAATGGTGCATATACAATAAGCACACCGATGCATTATTGAGTCTGGAAATGCTGCAAACTCCCCTGCTCCCATCTGAGAAAGTGGAAGTGCTGCAGACTCCCCTGCTCCCTGCTCGGAGGGAGTGGGAGGATGAACAGTGGGTAATGGCAGCAGCGCACATTGTCGTCTGAGGGAGCCAGGCCGCCGTCTGGACGTTGGCGGGGCCCGGACGCAAACAGCGTGTGCGGCCGGCTGGCAGCAGCCGCCTTTGTGCGCTGCTGTGTCGCCAACTGCCGCTCTGCTTCGGAGCCATGCCGCTCGCCCTTCGTGTCTTTCTTGTACGCAAACGATACCGTGATGGGCCTGCGCAGCGTGCAATGTTTTTAACAAACTTTTCCTGCCTAGAGGCAAGGTACGTCCTGCAGACAAGCTGCAGTCAAAGGCTGCCACAATTCTACCCCTTGTTGGCACTCGCCAGATCCAAGCAAGACCCAATCAACCGTGGGCACGGTGCTCAGTATTTATACCGCCCCGCGCCAGCCAGCCGGACCCAGCCGGAGCAAGCAAGCAATCATGACCGTAAATCTTTGATCAAGTCCACATCACATGCTTTGCGTGGTGAGACATTTGGGCAGGACGGCATCTACACATCAGAAGAGAGCTCTGACACATCAGTGTGGTGTCTGTGGGCTGGAGGCAGTAGGCACACACCTGTTGCAGAGAAACTGTCCATTCATGGCTTCAATGGCTGCATCGGACGCCTCAAAGCTGTCATAGGACACAAAGCCAAAGCCTTTAGTCGCGCCGGTCTCCGGGTCGCGCATGATCTTTGGTGTCTGGATGATCATGCCAAAGGCGCTGAACGTGTCATAGAGCAGCTGCAGCAGACACAGCAGATAATTGTTCAGCAAATTCCTACGGCAGTGGCAACGTGTGCAGAGCAGGAAGCTCTAAGCTTCAAATTCATGGTAGCTGGGCCCACACAGTGCAGAAGTTGTTGTGTTGGCGGCAGATGATCAATATGTGCTTGAAACATTGCAGAGGCAAGTATGAGCAGCAGGCAGAGCTGGCACCTTTTCATCGACATCGGGGTCAATGTTTCCAATGAACAGGTTGGCCCCAACATCCTGAGTCTTCTTGTCCTGGCTGGCCTTGTTCACTCGAATCGGTTTGCCATACACCTTGATCATGTTCAGGATCTTGATCGCCTGCGAAAAGATGGCAACCCATCAGAAATGGATGCACAGCCCTCCAAAAACATTCAATCAGCATCATGTGCTATTGAGACGTGCTGGAGGGAAGGTGGCATACATAGTCAGCATCGTCCTCGCTCTTGAACTCCACAAAGCCATAGCCTTGGTGCTGGCTGGTCACACGATCCTTTGGAAGGTAGACATTGACTGCACGCAAATGAACGGGTGAGATCAACAGGATGAGTAGGAGACGCGTTGACAGTGTGTGAAGGCAGAGCATACAGAGTCTTCAACAAAAAAGTTCTAGCTCTCACAGTGAGCAGAGGAACCCACCAACAGGCCCAGACTGCACAAAGAGCTCCCACACAAGCTCCTCGCTCAGCTGCGCAGCCAGGAACACCAGTCAAAAAACTTCGACCATGACTTGTTAAGAAGAGTCGTCTGCTGAAACCAAGTTTTTCCAGCATATGATGCCATCCATGCATAAAGCAGAACAAGAAGCATCTACCTGCACGTCGAGGTTGCCCACATACACGGTTGCATCCTGGTTCCTATCCTGGGCATGCTGGCCAATGAGATTGGCACCAACACCCGCTGTAATCCGCCCGCCAGCTACTGACGCCATCGGCGCTGGGCTTTATAGATCAACAAGCCCAAGTAGATGCAGATTGGCTTGTGTCACCCTGATCCTGCTGCTCTGTCCAGCTACTAGCAGCACCTAAATTTTGCTGCCGAAATGTTCAGTGTACATCAATCCAATCACCTCACGAGCAATGCTTGTACAACTCGCTTCCAGCAAATGTGAGCCTCAGGCGACCCCTTTTCTAGAAGGTCTCCATCCGAATCTCTTCCCAACAATCACCTGCTCCGTCTGAATCAACCAGATCAGAAATTATTCTTGGCACTGCTTCGTCGAAAGTGTTGAACAAATTGAGCAGCACACATTAGTAATATACCACCACGTGCGGGGGAGCCGATCAGAATTCAGGCGCTTTTTCGACTGGCATTCATCGATTTGCAAGAATTATCAGTCCGCAAGAGTTTAGTATTGTCTTGTGCATCTCGATCTGCAACCAGAAGATTGAGCTGATACAAGGTCTGAGTGTGCATGGCTGTAAGTAGTATCCCCTACCTAAGTGCTGTAGCATCTCCCTGAGATCTTTCTTTGCAAGGCTTGTTGGCGCCAATTTGTGAGATCTATTGGACTAGCATGCAACAAGGCAGCAGTAGCACTGACAGTGAGCGAGCTGCAAGTGGGAGAGAAGCCAGCTCACGCGAGTCCTGCATCCCTCATTTCGATGCACTATGGTTTTGCTACAGTACGTGCTGTTATCCTCTCCCATTTCCAAGTGTTGACTGTGCGCATGAGGTGCATTGATGTAGAATGGACTTTCAACCAGTACAACACCAGCCTGACAACACAAGCCTGTGCAGGTCCCGGATTCCAACTGCGGCAGTATTACCGATATGGCAATGTCAGCGACTGCCGCGAGTTCTGGGATGCCTTCTACAACTGCCTTAAGAAGAGGACAGCCTTTGCAGACCAGGTGAGCCTGCTTCAAGGCTGAGGGCTGACACCAACTTTCAGCCGCTCCGGGTTTGCATTACCGGTGGTTGTCAATTATATGTGTGGTAGAGAGGATCAAGTCGTACAGCTTGCATCCGAGGCATTTAGAGACACAGCAACTCCCTTTATATGCTGGATGACAGGTAAAACCGGGCCCTGAACCTGAACCGCTTTGGAAGCTGCGAACAAAGGAGGAGGCTCAGGACGCATGGGAAAGGGAATTTGGTCATCTGGAGAAAGAGGGCGGCACATCCAGAGAGCCGCCCCAGAGCAGGCAGCAGACAGGATTCGTGGCGTCTCAAAACAGCTTTCAGTCTCCTGCTTTTGCTCAAGCAACAGAGGCTCTTGCTGGCCCGGCCCCAACGCCAGAACAGTCTCGCTTGAGTCCCACAGTAGGTTAGGTATGTAGGAACGCGCTGCTTTGTAAGCAGCAGATTAAGATCAGACGCCTTAGGTAGCCGACAGGTGAAGTATGCGGTGCAAGCGTAAAAATTCTGATACTCTTAAATAAGTGAGCTGTCAGGCTGTAGCAGAGTGGGTGAGGTTAAGTGTAATCAAAGGATGCCTGCAGACGTTTGAGGTTACATGTTGGTCAAAATTAATGCATGCCTGAGTTTTCAGGATCTGTCAAACTGCTCTAATTGCTCACATACTGTGTTGTTGACGGTCTGCCTGCCAGACCCACTGAAGTGACCCAGGACTGCTAAATCCTGTATCCATATCAGGACCTGATGGGCATATTTCTGTAAGCTTCTGCTCTCATTATTCTGAAAAATAATGTACATGCAAAGACTCTTACTGTGTGCAGCACACGGTACATACAAAGATGCTGAATTTGGCTGGGCCAGCAACTGCTACTGGCGGCCGCCGTCATCATTGGATGCCAGCAGCATGCAAGATGCATTTGACTTCATTTTGATGCGCATGATGTAAGTTACTCCTTCTTGTCCGGGCACTCGTGCCTCGGGACGTAGGTACCTGCACCACAACCACAGTGCAGTTGAGAGCGAGAACACCCCTTAAAAAGGCTTGTGGGGAGCATTGCAATCACACTGCAAGGCGGCCTCCTTAATTCTGGCGGTCACTCTGCCTCAACTTGAGGCCCTCAAGCTTGAATATAGCAAGCATATCTCTTTGAAAATCCCTTCAAGGGAATGAGGGTGCCCCAGATGGAAAAAACATCCAGGGCACATCCACATGCAATGGTGGCAGTAAACCGGCACCATAGGTTGCTACAATCTTCAATCTTCAAGGGAGCGCACCAAAGAACCACAGGCGCCCCTCTGGGTCCTTCATGGAAAAGTCGCGCGAGCCATAGTCAGTGTCATAGGGGGCCTTGGTGATGTTGCCGCCAGCCGCCTTGGCGCGGTCGTGCAGGCTATCCAATTCTTTCACAGTCACATACACACTCGCTGTCTCCGCCCCTCCCAGATCCATGGGGCTCTTCTTTCCCTCTGCTCCGTGGCAAGCATCTGTCACTTCTTGACTGGTATCTTTGACACTGCTCACTTCTCAAGGTTGAGGCAAACAGGTTGCTGCTATTAGGATCTTGGTGGTATTTTTGCACTTTCCGTTTGCTTTTGTCGAGGCACACCCAAGTGATCTGGTGCTGCGCATTAGAGTTGTCACAGTGTTGGGCAAAACAGGATAAGTGGATTGATCACCTGCAGGCTTGGCGGTGGCGAACATGACGACGCCAAAGCCGTGCTTGACCTCTGCGTGGCCGATTGTACCGTCCTGGTCAGTCAGGGAGACACTCAGCTTACAATTCTAGAAATGAAGATCTTCCAGCCGACAGGGCTGATCAGGTGTTGCCGGGGTTGTGGCACCCAGCACAACAAGCTTAATCATGGATCACACTTCATGGGGGGAGGTGATCTGCCAGGAAGCATGCCACAGGAGATATCAGGGGAGGGTAGCAGACAGTGTCACCGTGTTCTCCATCGTGATGTTGTGCTCAAAGCCGCAGATCTTGATCAGCCAGTCCTTGGCCGCCTTGGCATCATTGTAGTACAGGTAGGGGTAGAAGGACATTATGGCCTGCACAAACATGGACAATTGATTAGGCTCTTGGAGATCCCGGTCAAAGGCATCCACCAGGGTTATGCTACACCTTGTGTGCCACAGTGGCTTGCTTGCGAGCGGACAGGGATCCCAGGCCCTGAGAGACCGCACTACAGACACACCACCACCCTCGTCGACCACGTTGATCCAATATTATGCTTGAAGACAAGATGCACGGACGTCGCTCTAGGTTCAGAATGGTGCGGCAGGCCTTCCAGTGCCAGACTCGGCTGTCGATGGTCGGGAGGTGATCTTTCTGCAAAAGGCCCCCTATCATGCAATTGCCCGCACGTGGCGCTCAAATCGTTCAGCTCGATTCTTTGTTAAGCTTCATGCAGCACATCTCTCGACAGGGGCGAAGAAAAGAGCGTAGCATGGCAGAGCATGACAACTTCACGACGCTTCGCAAAGCGCACTTACGCAGCAAATTGTTGGCTAGAGCTTATCCTTACAAAAGAAAACTAACAGTGCTTCCAGGACCTGCATTGGCACGAGCTCTACGACGAGGCGTGACGCTTGCGTTCTGGTGAGGTACTAGAACGCTTGGTCGTACTTGCCTTTGACTTGTGGAAAGAGGACGACGAGAGGTTGACGGTAGCTCCGAAGATGTCGTTGTCGAGGGTGCAGAGCGATGGATGCGCGGTCGAGGATGGATGTCTGAGCGTGCTAGCTTTGGGACGAAGCAAAGCACGATTGCACCGCATCGTTTCATGGATTGCATAAACCCATCCTGAATTGGCCGCCCTAGAGGGCATGCCATGCGCAGCAGCTAGGGCTTGAAAATTTTGATAATGCAGAGCTCGAAGAAAAGGAACTGATGTCAAGAGCATGGGGGTTTGCTAGAATGATATCATCACTGCCGGCCCATGCTGTAATTTGCCCGGTGATCACGATCAATCCTGTCCAAAAAAGTCCGCGGTGCACGGCCGGCCGGAATCCAAAAATTTTCCAATTCTCAGTTTCAATTCTTCATGTGCGGCGCCGCATGGCGCACTACGGCTGTGCGTAATGGCTTGTTCCATCAAAACCTGCATGCATGCCACCCTGGCAGGGCGCTGCACAGCACAACTGCTTTTTCCAGAACTGGACAAGTCACAGTTGAATTAAACTCGTCTGCTTGAGGCTCAGCTGAAGTGAGCGATTGACATGAACCTTTGCAACCAGCAGGGTGCACACATCATGTCTTTAGGCACAACAGGGCCTTCTGCTTTGCCAAGTTTACAAGGAACGTACAAGAGCGCTGCCCCAAGTTGCATGCATGTTGCACCCAATCAATCAATCACTCACTGTCACTCATTTGACTTGTCCACTGGTCAAACTAAGTCTGCACCAGATTGGTAGACCCAATGCCACTTCAACTACCCAAGAAGACATATGTGATGCTCACTTCTATCAAACAGTCTTTCAAAACTGTGGCCAGTAGCACTTTTGAGCCTCCACGCACACAAGCAAAAGCACAATCCTCTTTGACAATGGACGTCAAGAGCGCTGACCTATCAGCATGGCAGCACCTCAAGTGTCGACCCGCATGCACGCAGACACGAAAAAACAATCATATCTTGAGCACCTACAAAACATGAGCAATTGTCAAAAGGTGCCTCGTGCACATATGCCTGCCACTGCCAGCACATCTTGCCTGATCTCTTTGCAGTCCTCTGCAGACTGCAGGGCCTCATAGGACCTTGAGATCTGCCCATGCAGTGGCAATTTTCCTCTACGCTCAAACCAAACGGCCCCACACTTGACACGATTGCGCGTTTGCACACCCGCGATCATGTCAGGTGAGCAGGCCTGCCTTGTGCCTACCTCTGCCTACTCCTACCATCTGCATGATGTATAACTCGGGTTGGGTTTTAAAGCAAACTTTTGGGGAAGGACCTGTGTTCATTGTCACACTGGCATGCCAGTTGTTTTAGTGAAGCGCTGCTTTCCCTCAAAGTGAACCTGCGCAGGGGCGCGCCACAAAGGCAGCAAAGAAAAGCAGCCCTGATGCAGGCAGCACTGGGCCATCCTCACTGATCTCGAGGCATTCGCCTTGTCCTGCCGGGGAGTGCCGGCAAAAGCTGAATCCCAAAGGCCACCCCACTTGCAAGGCACAGCGTTGCAAACGAACGAGATGCCCTTTCACCCTCCGCCAAGAAGCCAAGCCTCAAGCCCCCGCAGCCGGCTTTCCCCAAAAACCGGCCCTTGGAAATACGCAAGTAACCAGAAGCTGGGAAGCACTGCGGGCAGTGTGAAACTCCCAGCCTCGGCTTCTGCGGGAGCGCTCCTTGGCAGCTCTCCCCTGGCCTACGTTTATCGAGTGCTTGCAAGAAAGAAGCAGCGCCGTCAGCAGACGGTGCGGCTGCTGTAGAGTTTCCTTTTTAGGAGGCAAGGACCACCGTCTTCCTGGGCTGCTCTTGCAAAACTGAAAGCAGGGCCGTCAGCAGACAGTGCGGCCGTAGGCGATGAGGTCGATGTAGAGGTCGCGCTCCCACTTCTCCTTGACGTATGTGGCGGGGAAGTCGCCCGTGCGCAGAGTCTCCTGCACGATGTCCCCCGCGTTGCTGCGCTTGGCTAGGCTCATCACCACCGCCGCCTGGTGCTGCGTCGCGCCGCACGCCGTTATCCGGTACCCTGCGCCCCGTCATGGGTTTTATTGTTACAAGTTCTCAGTTATAAGGACTATGAAAATCGAGCTTCCGTAAGCTGCTTGAAGCAAACTGCAGCAGCTTGCCATGCGCACTTGAAATCCACAACTGCATAAACAGCTTGCATTGTCTTCATATTACAGAGCGCTGGTATCCGAGGGAGCATGCCGCAACAGCTGGAGAGGGCCAGAGAGGTGCATGAGGGTGTTGCGTGTGACATGGCCGCAGGAAGGTACGGGCGGCATATTACCAAATGCCTAACCCCAAGTCCTGCTACACTTGCCCTTCTGCACATAAGTTGCCTCGACAGCAAGGTGTGCCTTTGAGGATCAGGGGTGGCAGCGCACCCTTGTCCCAGTGGTAGTGGATGCCCTCGGAGGGGTACTGGAAGTCGAACTCCACCACCTGATGCCGAAACTCGGTGTCCCGGCTCATGACGACGGCCCACTGCTGCTTCGTGGCCGGGCTGCCAGCTGTGCCGATGGAAGTTACATGGAAGTTCTCGCGCCACTTCTTCTTGATCCACTCGTAGGGGAAGGTGGAGTCCACCTTGTAGCTCTGCTGCGTCCACTTGGTGCCCTTGCTCATCACCACCAACGAGCTGAAGTTGTCCGAGCCTGCGATGTACAGCCATGTCATCTTCATTTCTCCTGAGCTGGCAGCTTGTCTTATACATTGCTCGGTGTGTGAGGCAGGCATCTCTCATGATCTGGTGCTTCCAATGCATTGATATCATGCAATCTCATTCTCTTGAAGCAGTGCTCAGAGCAGTCTTGAGAAACCTTCGTGAGCTTGGTTCACCTTCACTGCTCCAGCCTGGCTGAAGCACTTTCTGATGATGCTTCAGCCGGGGATAGGAGTCAACAGAAGGTGAACCATGCACAGAAAGGCACATGCAAGGTCAACATGCAAGTGGAATCGATGCATTTTCCTGCAGCGAGCAATGGAGCATGCTCTTAAGTTAAGAGTGCTGCATGGAGACTCCTCTGGCCTCACATAATTGAAGCAATGCTAATTGTAAGGGAAGTCGGCAGCACCTGCCACTGCAGTGATGTAGTAGCCCTCGTCCCACTTCTCTGTGATCCACTCGCGCGGCATAAAGACCCCGTTGGTCAGCTTGTACGACTGCGCAACGCCCCTTGCTTTGAACTTGATTTCAAAGCTTGCCAATGACAGCTCCAGCAACGATCAATGGTTCAATATCCCTCTTTTATGCCATGATTCATCTGAACTCCAGGGTCCTGACACATGAAAGGCCTCCCCAGAGCCCATTCCAGGGCTTAGCATGAATGGATGAAAGAAGGATAGACACGTTTCCAGCCATCCAGAAGGGTGGGCACACCTGGCCTTTTTGCTTGGCGCTGGCGTCCATGATGACGGCCCAGAGCCCCTTGCAGGAGGCCACTGCGGTGATGAAGAGGCCCTCCTTGTAGCCCTTCTCCACATGTGTGCTTAGCCGGTCAGCGTTCACATTGAAGTGGTACCTGTGCGCCACGTAGCTTCGCTTAGGTTCATAGCCATTGCATCTATCAGCCCAGCACTCAGGAACCGTATCTATAACAGCACACTATGACGAGCAAGGTTGCCTGTTTCACATGCAGCTTTCTGTCAGCTCCTTGAATGTAAGATGTCTTTCCCAGGGGCACCCATGCTCATGACTTAGATACTGCCAGAAGCCGCCACATCGGCAGCTATCGGCCAGCGTGCTGCTGACAGTCCAAATACTAGGTGATTGATGGGAGGCGGTGGTAGTGCGACATGTGCTGGTGTCGCTATGGCGCAGTCGAACACTGCAGTGTTTAGCAAGGGAGCTAAAATTCTCAACTGCATCAGAGCGACACCAATATGTGGGTGTTCTACCTGTTCAGGATATACATGTCATATGCTCAGAGGGGCGCGCACCGCTGCTTCATGGGGCGGCGTTTGACGTAGACGGTGATCCACTGCGTGCCGGCCCAGCCGGTGCGAGCCTTCTTGCGCTGGCTGTCCGGCGGCGTCAGCCCCAGCTCCGCCGCTGTGTCCTCCGCCGAATCCTCCCTCGCGCGCTTCCGGCCGACTACCTGCTGTGGCAGACATCAACGGTTACATCACGCTACTGGGCAATGCTTGTAGTGCTCTTGACAGGGTGCTTTGCGTAAGCCATTGCCAAGGCTGTGAGTTCATGCGGCACAAGCTGCGGTGTCACTCGTGACGACAACAGTAATCCAGGTCGCTATCATCAGGATCCTAGGGTGCGCAATCTGCACCCCAGGATCCAGACGATGTCGACGTGGGTCCAGATTGTGCTCTTGTCATCTGTGATGAAACGTGCCGACCATGCGGCCTTGCGTCTCATGTGCCAGGATAAACCACAGATCTAGCAGCGAGGCAAGCATGCACACCTGGACCCTTACAAGATGTAATGCGCAGTGCAAGGGTGCTACGCAGGAAGGCTTTCACAGAGACTCGCTCAAGATTCAAGGACAGATGCCGGTGGTGGTGGCAATGCAGCGTGTGAGATTGAAAGTCAGGTGGGCACCTTTCTGGGGGTCTTCTCTGGGGAGGGGAAGATGGTGAGGGGCCGCGACGCGCTGTTGCCGGTGAGGGGCCTGAAGAGCGCCATGTACGCGTCGTACATGGGCTCCTCGTCATACTTGAGCGCCAGCACGGACTCCAGGAAGCGGCTGAATGCGGGCGGCCATGCCGACCCGCACAGCGTCTCCGCGCTCGTGTCCATCTTCTTCTTGCACACCTGATACCCCTTATCGTCCCCCTGCGCGCCAATTCTGACTCATCAACACTCACTCACCCCACCAACACTTAGTAAGTCACTCTCCTCAAGTAGATCCTCAACTGAGTCACCTCGACTTTAGCAAATTGTTGACCCAAGTAGCGTTAGATTACTGCTTCAATGAAGCCACTCAGAGCAAGCCAGCAGACCCTCAGGGTCGAGCAGCCGGCAGCAATGCAGTTCAACACAATTTACCACAGCAGCACAGTAAGTATGGCCTTGCGCAAAGAGTGACGTCCCTGAGCAAGAGCTTCTGAATACAACAGGGAGTGACAGTTGAGGCAGGCTCCCAACCTGGAAGCCCTGCCAGGGCAGGCAGCCGCTAAGGAGGAAGACGAGGGTGTACGCCAGAGACTCCAGGTCGTCCCTGCGGCTGGCAATGCGGCCCAGGTGAGCATGTACGCTCGCATACCTGATCGTCCCCCTGCAGCACACCACACTAGTCGCTATCAAACATTTGTCAGGCTGAGTTTTCTCTTCCAGATATACAGATACATAACGCAGCAGAACTACTTCTCTGCGTCAGCAGCAGGGCATGCGCGCGGCTGCATGCAGGCAGGCAGTGAGAGGGACAAACAAGCATTGGATTGTCCTCTTCTGGCAAGACACACGCCCATATCTCATCGTCCAGCTTGAAAACTGACGTGAGCGCCTCGATGATTGAGCCAAAAACTGTCATCCCTGCTTTGCATGACAGTGAAACAGGGTCCTCTACCGTGAGGTAATCTGAGACCTTAAGAAAACACAAGAGACCACAGGAGCCATGTGGTGCTCGGCAGGTGTCGGATCTTTTCAGCCCCTGGGCGCACCTGAACTCGTTGGGGTTCTGGTGGTAGGGCAGGTGGCGGGCAGTGGACGATGATGTGTATCGCTGCGCAAGGCCCAGGTCAACCATGTACAGGCGAGTGGCGTCAGGCGTGTCCGGGGCTCCCAGCAGCAGGTTCTCCGGCTTTATGTCGCCATGCACATACCTGGAAGCAGCACAGATCTTCTAGTGCATGCATCTGCTTGCTGTTCTAATGTTGCTATGCAGGTGCATGCCAGTAGCAGCATGGTCCAGCATTTGTGTGGCTCATCCTTCACAGCCTGCATGCTCTATTTTGGTAACAAAATAATTTCTTGAGCGGAAGGGATTTCAGGTTGCATTTTGGCTGTGCTGGCAGTCAGCCTGCAATTCCCTTACGACAATGCAACACACCAAAGACATCGCAAGCTTCAAACGAGTTGACCTTATTGTCAAGCAGGCTGAGCGAAGTCGTACCCTCTGCCATGCAAGTCTTGCAACGCTCTGAGGGCCTCTGCGGCGACGCAGGCTACGTAGGGAATGGGTAGCGACTGCCCCTCCGTTGTCCACACATCCCACACACTTGGACCCAGCAGCTCCATGATCTGCATTCACACACTCTCGGCATCAAGCACCGTCCCCCTTTCTGCATTTCATTGCATAGTGGTCCACAGAGTGCCATCCATCGCCATCCTTGCAACCTGGATTGCTCTGCAGTGAGCAAAACGCAAGGATGACAGCAGGAGACACAGCATGCACGCCATTGTGATCCCAACACTGATATCTTTTGTCTCTGCCTCCAGTATTGAGCATCCTTGCCCTCTGTTTGCCACATTCCAGCTGAGAAATGCAACAGTGGTTTCAGAGATCTGGGACCAGCGGTCTTCACCATGATGTGAAAGCCGCCCTGGGTGCCCTTTGCATAGATCTTGGGTATTCCATAGCACCCAGCGATCTTGTTGTACACCTGCCACTCGTAGGGCGGCCCACCATTATTGCACCCCTTGCTGGCTGTGGATTCAAATTTGATGGCCACCTGGAAATAGTCAACACAAGGACCCTCACAACTGCATGCATAATTTTCCACAAATACATGACCTTGTACAAGGCTTGGCAGGCGATACTTGCCCTGCTACCGGAGAATGTCTGAGGTTTCGGCAGTCCACAAAGCACCACACCTTGTTCGGCTTGTTGATTGGCGTGGTTTTCCGCTGCTGCAACCGCCGCCCCAAGCAGACCTGGCCAAAGCCTCCCTTCCCCAAGCGCTTGTCCACAATGTAAATGGGCATCCCTCCAAGCGATACCTGAGCAATTTCATGTGATCATCAGCAACTCTGTATGATTTGTGGAATAAGAGTGCTGAGAACCTCAGCAAGGGACGTGCTGCTCCAAGGCTGCCATAGGTTGCAAGGGTGGCTGCTGCATCCGGAACATCAAAAGGTGGACTGCGGGCAGTGATCGGCACCCGGTCTGGCACAGTGGGCAGCTCATCCTGCTCCGCTGCCCCCGACTTGTGGCTGGCATCCTCCTCGCTTGAGGCCAGCGTAGATGACCTGCAAATGGTAGCAGTCAGTGAGCAAAACGGGCACAGGCTGGGAGCAATCTTAATTCGAGCTATTTGGTGGCAACGCAAAATCATCAAGCATGTGAGGAAACGAGGTATTGGAGCAGGGTTCGATGGCGTACATCTTTCGCAGTTAATGTACATGCATCTCTGCAGCTTATTGGTGTCCCACTTCTCAAGCGTCGGGGCCGCACTTTATGGCGAGATGGCCAAGAGCTGCTGATGCCTCAGCCTTTGCTATCTAATTTCCGCAGTCGGTGTACCTGCCAGGCAGGTTACAAGGTGAAGGTCATCGCAGAGAGACCTACACCTTGGTGCCTTGGTAGAAAACTCAAACAGTAAACTTCAGATGGCATCTGCTCTGGTCTTATAGACCTCCCAGACCACACATACCAATAGGGGCATACTCAGACATGATCCACGTGCACCTCTACACAACACCAAAAGAGGGCATTGGAACTGACAAAAGCCCAATACTCCGAATTTGGGATCACCTTCGATGCTTGGCGTATCCGAGAGCTTCTTCAATCTTGCTGCAGATTCACGATCAAAATGTGAGGCTATAGTCACATTATGTGTTTCGCCAAGCCCCTTGCTTAGAAGCTGCCGTCCATTCTTTGCTATGCAGCTGGCCGCCAGAGCCCCTCGTTCCCTGTCTGGAAAAGTGAAATGGAGCTCCGATGGCGTCTTGCACTTCTCAAAGTGCGTTTTGATCCAGAAGGACGCAGATACCAGGTCGAGGACGAATTCAAACTGTCCAGCCTCGTCTTGACAAGCAGGTTTGGGACACAGACGGCCTCGCCAATGCGGAGCCAATCTTGCAACTCGATTATTGATCACTTGAAGCCTCCTGATGGTGAGGTAGCGGCAGATTGAGCACGGCAAGGTGCTCGTATGCGAGCGATTGCAAACTCCGGGCGTGCTGCCAAATCTGGCTCCTATCGCTCCAACAACGCAGCTCTCCAAGTTGGTGCCAAGGACCCCATTTTGGGTCCTTCTCACAGAAGATATGAGTCAGATCACCTGTCTCAGATGTGTCAATTACCACGGCACCTTCACAGAGACTTGAGTTCTAGATTGGAAGGATCCCATGGCCATGAATTTGCCAGCTCATAAGTTGGGACCGTCAACAACTGCCACTGCCAGTGGCAGTGATCAGTGATCAAGCCATGGCCAGGGTACGCATGGCTGTGACAGGTTATTACAATTGTGAGTTGGAGCTTGCAATGCAGCATGATCAGACCGTCAGTGACATAAGACACAGCGCTGGCTAGCCCCCTTCAGCGCCTCAACGGAACAACGGACAGGGGAACAACAAACGCAGCAGCAATTTGACAGCTCTGCCCAATAGCGGCCCAACAGCCTGTCAACCCGATGTTCAGTGAAGATCACACACCCTACCCAAGCTGATTTGGGTGGAAACGTTCCTGAGCAAGCAAAATCAGGAACATAGACGCACAGCATTGCTCCCTCTGCAAGTCCATACGCTGACCTGTATCAGCAACTGTAAAACGCTACAAAAGGTAACATTCTTTATTTTACACCTAAATGGCATGTGCCCCTGTGGCCACACTCAGTGTGGTGCAGGCTGTTGGGCTTCCAACAGCCTGCACTTGCTGCCATTAGCAGCAACAAGCACTGATGTAATGGAGCCCCGCAACAAAGGCAGATGCGCTCTGATGAACCTTGTAGAGTCTAAAATGTTGCAGACGAATCTCAAAGCAAGACGATCGTGCCTCACACCTCCTCCTGACCGCATTCTAATGGCACAAATGTTTGTAACCCACAAATACCCAGTCTCTCGGGTGCTGGGGAGTCTGTCATAGTGACAGCTCGTGACAGCACTCCTAGGTGCCTTTCATACAATTGACTGCTGCACAGCGGCACCACCGGCAGCGTAGCACCAGGCCTGCGTGTGTGGAAGCCTGGGAAATAATAAGGCATTGAACAGCAGGCGCAGACCTTACACAAGGCACCCTAATATCCTACGTCCCATGGGCACAGCAATGCATGCGTTCTCCTGGAAACCAGCTCTCTCCATAATTCTGCTCTCTAGATGCTCTCACTAAAAATTACACTCTTGGTGATGGTAAAGCACACATCTCTAGGACTGGCTGATGATGCTGCGTCCGTGCTGCTGCGCGCGAGCCTTGTACATGTCGATCTCTGCGCGCAGCTGGCCAATCTTGGACAGGTTGGCAGCAAATTGGGACAGTATCTCTCCACACCGGTAGAATTGGAAGTACGGCAGCTTCTCCACGCCCAAGGTTGCCACAAAGTCATGCAGCGCATGGTCGCCCCCATTCACCTACACAGGCAAATTATCATCTCAAGGGAGCGCCCACCGTCATCAGCAGAACGGCAGAAGAGGACAGGAACAAGACAGCATACATCAGACAAGAACAGGCTTTGACGTGCTGTGGCGGTATTGCTGATGATCTGAGCAAGAGACAATGAGGACTCACCGCCAAGAAGGTGCACTCTGGGTGCTTAGTAGCCAGTTTGATCAGTGCTGGATGGAAGCGGCGGCAGGCGATGCACCAGGGCACGAAATAGTCGGCAATGACCAGTGTGTCCCCTGCTATGGCCTCCAAAAAATCTTCGGGTGTCCTCACACGCAGGAAATTGTCTGGGAGTGGATTCTCATACCTGTAAGAGGCAACACACACCTATGACATCTGCCATGCAGGAGACAGCAAATCAGCAGAACATGGAATCTGGGTCAAAATTATTAACTTGTGCCGTTGACCATGCTTGCAGGGCATGCAAACGCCACACTACGGAACCATGCAGACAATAAGGCCGCTACAAATACTCGGTGGCGCTTACCATGCTGTACTTGAAGCAAGCTCTCCCTGCACCTTGGCGTCACGCAGCCTGCACAGCAGGGCAAACAACATCACGAAAAGGCAAAAGTACATCGCATGAGATCGGTATCAATGTGTACGATGGGCACATAAGCTGACAAAAACACAAGGTGCTAACCTGCAAGCACTGCATTTGGACAACCAAAAACCACACCCAAAAAGGCCCCCTCTTCGCAAGACTCGTCATTTTGGCCTCCAAAAGTTGATGGAATACTTTTGCCACAAGAAAGCAGCAAAATAGTGGTGTGAAAGTCCAGGCCTCAAAGCTTGACCTGGACCGCCCTGACTGACTGGGAGTGCTCCAGCTTCCTCACCGCTTTGTGGCGTCCTGTCGTCGCCTCACTGCGTCTGGATGGCCGCTGAGGACAAGCTCGGGCCTTTCCAGGGCGAGGGTGGACCCGGTGGAACTAGGCGCAGCTGCGTCTGACTTTGACGCGCTCACTGGCACCAGCAAGCGGCCAGCATTGCTCCCAACTTTTCTGGGTCGCCCCGAAACTCCCGGACACACCAACGGCAGCCCTACGGTCCCAAGTGACTGCTGCATCTTTGCTGGCTCAATTCTGCCCGGCTCCAACAGGCTGGGCGCGCAGGGAACCTACGACTGTGAGATGCGAGAATCGCCTTACGGACGCACAGGCCTCAAACTCCACGCGCACCTGGGCACCGCCCTTTGTTGCTTGCCAGCAGATTGCGAAAATCTTCTGGATGCCTACTCCTACCCGTCGCGCTTCCGTTCACAGATCTGCTGTCTGACTTGGAAAGTGCACCTCCACCGCGGCATGACCCATCCGGATCCATTTCCTCGCAACGCCGACCGACGACCGGCACCCAATGACCAACTCCCATGTGGCAATTTGCAGCTTCCAAGACGAGTTCTGCAGCGAATGCCCAACCATCACCAGACGCAGAGTCGTAGACAGGTTTCGGTCAATGTTATAAGCTGAGCATCAATTTTCCTCAAATTCAAAGGGGTTGAGTCCCGATCAGCGCCCAGGAAAGTCTCAGACGGAACTACTCAGACGGTGCCTGGCTGGGACCGTTTGTTGTCCAGAGAATAGTAGTCCAGAGAACAGGTCCCTTCGATCAAGGTTTGCCCGGATGACCACCATCAGCGAGGGGGATGCGCTGGCTGCCTGCGGGTCTTTCGCTTTCGCCAGAGCGGTTGTGGAGGGCTGCCCGTACAGCAGCAGCGATGCGCTCGTCGACAGAGCGAGGCAGATCTGGTGGACAGAGGTAAATTTGCAGACTTACGTAAAGAACGGCACATCAAGGTGCATGTAAGTACCCTGCAGCAGCATCGTGCTCAGGTGGACATTGGATCTGCACAGGTTCCGATCAGAGGATGGCTGCAAGCGTTCGAGGCGCACCCGCGCATCGGCGACATGAAAACATTGAGGACAAAGCACGGGGCTTTTGGTGAGCTCAGCCGCGACGAGCAGGCAGCTGCAAGCAGTGCCAACCAGGCCATCCTGGGGGTAAGGACACACCCCCTCTGTGAATTACCTCACTTCTCAGGTAGATGCAACAAGCAGATAAATTTTTTAATAGCAGGCATGGCTGATCCGTGTGACACTCATGGCACGCAGGAGCTGGCCTACATGAACCAGCTCTATGAGCAGCGCTTTGGCCACATCTTCATCATCTGCGCATCGGGCAAGACAGCCAACGAGATGCTGGCGGTCATCAAATCCAGGCATGCTCCTGCTCCATTTGTGATAGTTCAGTGGAATCATGACAAGCTTGTTATGCAGATTTCCCAGTCGTACCAATGGGAACTTGCCTTCCTCGGTGGATGTACAATGGTGCCAAGTCCCAGCCCTAACCTCTTTCTGTGCGCTGTGTGCAGGATTGACAATGATCCCCATGAGGAGCTGCTGATAGCGGCAGCGGAGCAGATGAAGATCACGGAGTTGCGCCTGCACAAGCTGCTCAGCGGCAGCCGCAGCCCGAGCTCCCCCGCGGAGCCGGCCGCGTATGCGCAGGTCGAGCGGCGAGCAGGTCAGATCCAAGCCCACCTGGGTGCGTTGCTCGCGCAGCCCTTTGACTCTTCAAGCCTTCTTTCATCTTCTGCGCTGTTTCTTGGATCAATGTAATAGCCAGAGAGTCCCGTCTGGTTCTGCGCCGTTTGTCAGATCGATGGAATGGACAGGGAATCGTTTCGGGAATGAGCTACTAAGCAGGAGACTCGGGTGTTTGTTGCACTATTCTAGCCGAGGAGCTGCTACAGCAGCATCAAGGATTATGGCAAACATCAGTCGGGGCCTGACTGTGTTTCTATGCTGCGCAGTGGGAAACGGTGAGGCGGGGCGCTCGCCGATCACCACACACATGCTGGACACCAGCCTGGGCAAGCCGGCGGCTGGCGTGGGTGTGCAGCTGCACAGGCGCTGCCCCGGCAGCACGGCTGCCTGGCAATTTGTTGTGCAGGGCACCACAGACCCCAATGGCCGCATCAGTGACCTCCTGCCTCCCTCCAACTCCATCGAGCCCGGCGTTTACAGGTGAGCGCACATCCTATCCTTAGCCACCACCTTTGGCTTGCTTCTCAAGTTGCAGGAGTCTTTCCTCCTCTGTGCTTCTGTCCCCTGTGAGGCATTATGCGTATCAAGGCGCCCCTCCTTTTAGAACAAGTGTTTCATCCTTACAAGGTGGAACTTTTCGTGAGGTTTGTGATCTGCAGCTGACAGGAATGCCTTGTTTGTTGCAGGCTGACCTTTGACGTGGCATCCTACATGAAGCTGTGCCACCTGGCATACCCCAACTTCTTCCCAGAAGTGGCCTTCTACCCCCAGGCTAGCATCACCTTTGAGATCAGCCCCGTACAGGTCAACGAGCACTTCCATGTGCCGCTGACTTGGAGCCCGTATGGATACAGCACCTACCGTGGCAGCTGATGCAAGTGCTGTTGTCGGTTGAGACCCTGTCCTCGTGTGTTTTATCACTGCAGAATTGACGTCCTGTCCCTGTCTTGGTGGCGGTAGAAGTATTTGTTTGCCAGCAGCATTGGCTTTTTGAGTTTTACAAGTGTCATGACTTTCTCAGATCCATGCCATTGCAAACCTGTCTGCGTTGTCACAATGCCTTGGGGTGCCCGGCCGGCATCATGCGATGATTGTACAACTTGTTGAACATGTGCGTGACTTGTTTTGAGACCAAAGGCTCTGTTTTGATGTCGTTCTCCCTGCAGCACCCGAAACCTGTTCTGAAGTTATTGGCAGTGGCCCTTTCGAGAATCCAGAATGATGTCCTTGATTTCTTTGTTGGTCAGATCTGAAGGATCCTCCCCAGAGTTGGTGATGAATATTTGGCCTTTGCTTATGAAGTTTCCATCAGGATGCTTGTAAGGCAATAAAATTCGTGGGAGAAACCACACGTACATACACAATGTCTACCTCATTCGTTTACAACAGGTAGGCCAGACAAGTTCCGCTCCCATTAAATCCGCGAATATATTTATTGATCAAAAAGATCAGCATGGGCTTAATCTTGCATGCAAGCGTGACCCTAAATCTTCTGGAAGTCATGATGACCACTTCATTATGCATCTTTACAATCGCCACAGTAGTCTCCTCTCTATTCGCATGGCAAGTCTCACGCCATCTCCGCAGTGTACTTCTGTGTGAGCCTGCCGTTGAGTCGATGCTCTTGACAGCTTAGGATCTCCCATGGCGGAGGTCCCAAAGAATACCAGTGACATGACATGCCGGACAAAGGGGCCAGCATCCGCCCAGTCAGAAGAAGCTGCCATTCATTCCGGGCCCGCTGGCAAACTTTGGGGCCTGGTTGGGGGGCAGCTGCGGCATCTGGGGCTGATAACCTGGTCCACCATAGGGCAGAGCTGCGCCGATGAAGCCAGGTTGTGGCCCTACTGTGCTGCCCATGAATGGCATTGGCTGCAACCCCTGTACACCGCCCACCGCCTGCTGGGGGTACAACTGCTGCTGCTGGAAGCCCCCACCCATTCCCTGCGCACCGCCAGCAAATGCATCAGCCCAGTCTTCTATAGTCTGACAGCAGGATGATAGCAAAATGGCCTTGTTAGGCCACCAGAGGCCGCAGGTGGCTGCACAGGTGCGTGAAGGCAACCATAACATCATGCATGGAGTGATGCTGCCACCTGCAGTCCTCCATAGTGCTGTGGCATCATGCCGGGCATGCGAACGCCCATGCCGCCGCCAAACTGCCCCCCTCCGAGCCCCGGCTGTGGTTGCCCCTGTGGATAACATGCAGTCAGAACTCAGCAACTCTGCCGCGCCAGTCAGCTTCCAAACACATCATCTATCCAGAGCTGTGAGCTTCTACGGGAAGGCAGCAATTGATACAGAGAAGAGCAAAGATCTGGGGAAGCCCACCTGCATGGGTGCGTCAAACATCTTCAGGATGTCGGCAGCAGACTTCTTTGGGGGAAGCGCGGGCACTGCCGCGGGTTCCTTTGCCGGCTGCTGCGTGCTCTGCGAATCCGCAAAAGGATCGTCAAACGATGAAGGGGAATCCTCGCGTGACGCGGCGCTTGCCTGCGGCTTGGGTGCAAACGGGTCCTCTGCCGCGGTCGCCGCGCTTGCAGTTGCAGGACTCGAACTCCCCTGAGCACATCACAACAATTGTTCCAGCGTGATGTGAAGGCTTTATGTTCATATGCAAACCAGTCAATGCGAAGGGGCACTACCTCTTGCAATTTCTTGGTGATGCAGATGGGCACCAGGAAACCACATGCTGTAGACAGAGAGTAGAGCATGTGGCATCATGTGGGATCACAATGAGTACCTGGAAAGCATCCCAGTGGTCGTCGGCAGGCGAGGCTGCCTCTGCAGCGGGTGGCGCAGCGCTGACAGGAGCCGGTGATGCGTTCAGGAATGCAGCCCAGCCCTCGTCCTGGCTGGCAGCCGCTGGCGCTTGTGCAGCAGCGCTCACCGCAGGTGCCTGCATGTCACATGGGCGCTCTGTCACGAAATCATTCACAATTGCATATAGTGATAATGATGTTCAGGTGACCTGGATGAACCCAGAAAGCCCTCACGGCAAGATGCTGCTGAGCTAAATCTGAGGGTGTAAAGGCCAACGACCCGCAGTTCACACTCCCTCAGGCATGCACAGGTCTGGCAAAGCGCTGTGGTGCAAGGCTGCGGAGGAAACTCACGTCATGCAAGCTGAGCAGGTCGAAGAGCTGCGCTGGCTGGGGAGCAGCGGCAGGGGCCGCCTTTGCAGTGGATGCAGGCAGCTGCAGTGGCCTGGAGGCAACCGCAGGGGGCTTGGCAGCCGTGCTTGGCTGAGCTGCACCTGCTTGGCTCGTCTCTTCAGCTGCCTGGCTTCCACCGTTCTCCTTCGCTTCCAGATCTTTCAGGAAGGGGTGGTTGGCTGCGTTTTCTATTGAGGGCGGCTGGCTGTAGCCTCGCGCTGCATATGCCTGGTTTCTGCAGAAAACCAAGAAGCTCGTTTGTACCCTGACTTTCCGTTGCCTTTCATTCGAGCTTCGAGCAGTTGTCTTTAAGAACGTGCTAGCCGATGCAATCTTTTGCCACGAGAAAAGTTGTGCATCGTGCAAGGTCTTGACTACCAGACAACCTAAGTCTGCCTTGAGGTGTGCTGGCACGAAAGGAACAGATATTCACTTGGATACAAATAAAAACATCACGATAAAGTTTGCAGCCATGCTTGCAGACATTCCACGGCTTCAATGAAAGTTCAAGTTCAGATCTGGCTTTTCCAACGAACAAACCGACCTCACCTGTACTTCTCCTCAATAAACCTCTTCAAGCCCACCATGTCCCCCTCACTTGGCCTCTTGAATCCGCTGGAAAGCCTCGCCTCCCAGTAAAGGTTCGCCCTTCGGTTGCCCATGCTCTGTGCAAAAGCGACTTGCTCGGGCAGCCAGGTGTCCAGCGTCGTGGAGCGCACTTTGGAGCAATGTACCCCCAGGGATCGGTGCACGCCTGAGCAATTCAAGCATATAAAGCATCCCAGATTGACGGAGGCCCATGTTGGCCCCCGGGCGTTGCAATCTGCACATCGGCGGTTGTCGTCCTGCTTGAGGAGACCAGCCAAGACGCGTCTGTGGGTCTCATTCTGAGCCTTTGTCACCGCATTTTTGCCGTTCATCCTCAAATCAATTGATGCAGAGAATCGAGGGACAGATGTGCACAGGATACAGCCTTCACTTACAGCACAAAACAAGAGGTTTGACTGTGCTGGTCTATTGCCTTTCCATCATACGTGCGCAATGCCAGTCAGCTGGAGGACACTTGGATCGAACGTCAATGTCAGAAGCTGTGTGTGTGAAGGAGAAGTTGTGCTCGCAAGACATGCCCAAAGGTCCACAAGGTGGTCAAAGATTTCTTCATTTCCACTCCCCTGGCCATGGCCATGGCATGACTATGCACTGACTAAGATTACTAGTGGCAGCAGGCCCAGCAGAGTTGCAGGATTTGATTGAGCAAAATCAATGTACCTTTAGTACCTTATAGTGATAGTCACCTTCTTTCAGCGGACGATATTCCTGCATGGGTTGCATTCATTTCTGAGGATCGTGTGCTTTGTCAACAACCTGCAATGGTGTTGGTCAGACCTCCGTTCCTGGCTCCAGGCCAAATGCCGGCATGTCAGACTCTAATCTATACATCTAGATGTATTTTGCTTCTCGAGGGATGTGCTTTGGTATAACGTGTTCCACGACTCAGAAGGTCCCTAGCATGTGATATGAGCATTGCGCACCAGCCGTACGAGTTGCTCGCCAACCGTGTCCACAAGCAATTCGTGGTGGATCCGAAAGTCACTATGGGCGCCCTCAATGAGCTGGAAGGGAAAATGGATGCGATTCGCACCCATAAGAACACTCTGACAGACGAGGAGCTCGAGAAGGCTTACAGGGAAGTGGGAGACCAGGAGTTGGAGACCAACCTCAAATCTATGAGGAGGACATTGCATCAAGTTATCTTGAACGCTTCAGATGGGGGCGCCAAGGTATCAGAAACGATCGCTAGGATGGAGGCAGAAAAGGAACGCCGATCCAAGGCCTGGCTCAGACAGGTCAATTCCCTCGATCACCGCATGATTGAGCACTCTTTTAGGACGTAGTTTCCTACTCAGCCATTCAGCTTATCTGAAGAGCAGCACAGATGTCTCCGCATTGACTGGACACATATGTGCGCCAGGCTGTGAACGACCAGGCGGATTTCATAGCAGAAAGGACTGATGACAATCCAGGAGCCTTAGCGGGGAATGGAAAAAGCGCTCAGGAGAACAACCCTTTCAGAAGCACCAGAGCTGCAGGTGGTGCACCCCCTTCCCCAGTCAGGGACAGGACACCTGATGAGAGCAGGATTTGGCAGGTAATGCACTCTCCTTCCTGTGCAAGATCTGGAATTTTGTGCAATCCAAGCAGTGGCGATGCGTTTCAATTGGGACATAGATGTATTGGCGCCCAGCAAGATGCTTGGCGAATGTGTTGCGGCAAGAAAGGTGGTTGTGCTAATAAGCAGGCGCCAGAGCGAGTCAGAAGGATGCCACAGCGTCCGATGCTGAGTCAGGGAGCAAAGCAAGTTGTCGCTGTGCAGACTGGTGCGATGAACCACAAGCCGGATCTCTCAAATTATGAATGCTCCTTGCTCCTGTGATCTTTGTGTCATTCCCTGTGTACCTACTGCCTCAAAGACTTCCTCCTCGTCTCAAAATGTTACATTCTGCCCTTCATTATGTCCCCTGATCGCATGGCAGGGTTGTCTGATAGCTTGAAGTCTTCTTCTTTGCAGGGCCTGGGAAACGCCGCCAGACTGGCGTTGCAGTGCCGGCTGCGCCTCAGTCGGGGTCTCGGCCAGGGAGCCTCAAAGGTCAGCTGCTTCTTTCGACATCCAAACGAGGTGCGGATGCTCAGGGAGCACACCTGCAGGCTTGGGGCAACAAAAGTGCAATGCCGCGCTGCCGAAACATACCGTTCAATATCGCCTTCACGTTTTGAAGGGTTGTTAAAATAATTGGGATTCACTCAGCTGGATTCATGCCTTTATGATCGCCAGGTGAGCTCCAGCAGCAACAGCATGGAAAGGAGAAGGCTTTGAGCGGGCAGGAGTGCTTGAGCTGCAACCGACACCGCAGCAATGGAGAGGAATATCCGGTGAGCGCTCAATATGCATTTGACATTTGGATAGGAATATCCAGCAGATTCCAGTTGCCATCTCTGGAGACGTGATGAAATCACCCGACTTAATCATTTCTCTGACATGGTCCACGCGCAGTATCATTCGTGCATCAGCTCAAGCTGTGATGGGGTGATATTCCTGCTCAATTATGCTCTTATTCCAGAGAATTCTGTCCTGTGTGCAGGGTATTGGGTACATCTGCGACGAGTGTCATGATGCTCAAGGAGCAGGCGGGAGTGGCGCAGACCAGGGCAGGCGAAGGACGCGCGAAGCTGCCACCAGCTATGTGAGCGCGCTTGACCCCAATTGCTCTCTTTGCCCTCTTTTATACTGCTGATGGTGGCACTCTGTTCAATACCTCAACGCCCTTCTCAGCTTCATGACTTGCATGCATGCGGTTCAATGTGGTGACATTATATTTGTTTTGAGCAAAATCGTGGAATATGCTTTTCTGTTAACGCTGCACTGCCATGTACAGATCGAGGAGGATGACTTCGATCCGGACACCCGGAACTACCGGCAGCCGCGCCTGAAGGAGGGTGGCCTGCCCACCAACAACTTCTATGGCAAGAAGGATGCGTCCGGCCCTGCGCGGCCTCAGAGCAGAGGGGCTGCTCAGGACAGCGGCGAGCAGACCTTCTCGAGGACGCGGCAAGCCGCTGCTACCCGCAAGCGCAAGGTTGAGCAGGTGAGGATACCATGTGCATGCCTCAAGCCCTTCTTCATTGAGGCTGTCCTGCCATAGCGTGCACATAAGTACTTGACGACATAAGTACTTGAGGCGTATGTAGTGCCTTGAGAGCCTGTTTCTCTTCAAGCCTGCTCATTCTTTGCAGCTTGTGGTGCAACACGCGCACCGAAGCATCTGTCCTTAGGTATATGAAGGGCAAGGCTCCTGATGACGGTAGGTAATGAAAGGGATTGTGTGAATGGCAGGACAATGAGCCGATCACCCTGGATGACACGGACGACGAGGAGGCCGGCCCAGGACCGGGCAGCCTGGCGGACGCAGCGCAGCCGCGGCGCAGCCAGCGCTCCAATGCCTTCAAGGGGCCCATGCAGAGGTTCGAGGTGAGGCATCACCGGCATATCCTTCAAACTCACTCAGAGCATGGTGCTCTGAGTATTATTATCAGAGCTCCTTGGCAAGCAAATCCCCATTGGCAGCAGGCAGCTGTGCATGCGGTGACTCTGCATGTGACGGTCCTCTTTCTTGGTCACCATGCACTGTTCCCAGTGTTCCCAGTGTCAATAACATGATTGACGGAGCAGCATACCTCGGTTAGCTGTGGTTTGGGTCAGGCCCGGCAGACCCTAGATCGGCGTCGTGCCAGGCCTGCCAGTGATCAGTGATCCCAACCGTGTTCAACAAGTCGGAATGGAGCCGTAGCGTAGCTGTGAAAGGGCTGCATGGTAAGCAACAACAAGGGTTCCAGTGGTGTAACTTCATGATGTTGTGCTGCAGGGCTTGAAGGCGCTGTACCCACCATGCGGCGGTCCTGGGGCTGTAGAGATCACGCCCGCTGACATGGCGCGCCTCAATCCCGAGGAGTTCCTGAATGACACCATCATCGACTTCTTCATGAGGTGCACCTGTCCCTGCGATGTTCTTGCCAATGATTCAAGACATCATGTCAACTAGGTTCTAGATTTATAGCAAGCCCTGTGCAGTGAAAACAGTACAGCGTATGCTTTACCTTATGCTTTACCTATCGTGGTCTGGTTTGGATTTCTTCTGTACTGCAAGATGCAATGGAGCGCAAGTGGCTCTCTCAAATGTGTAAGTATTCATGGAGAGTGGCTGAGTAGCATGATGCGCGACAGGCACATTTGGGAGCATCTGCCGGAGGAGGTGAAGGCACGCTGCTACTTCTTCAATAGTTTTTTCTGGAAGAAGCTGACGGAGAAGTCTGGCCTGTCATCCACCCTCGACAACGGCCCCAGGGGCCCTGTGGCGGCTGCCAACCATGAGCGGGTGAAGAAATGGACCAAGGTGCGCCCCTATCTGGTCTAACTGGCAGCATGCTGGCGTCATGCTGTCTGACACATGTCCTTTTCCTGAATTGATAAGTGTATATTGTGCTGGAATGCTTACTGTGAACTGTTGCAGGGCAGCCTACAATGTCAGCAAAGTGCGAGGAAGAAGCGCATGTGACTTGGGCGTCGATATGCTGCAGCTCTTGCCGACGAGCTCTCAACTTCTGAATGCGCACTGTGCTCTTCTACGCATGGTCCATGAGAGCTCTTCCATTGTGATGTGCAGGGCCTGGACATCTTTGCGATGGACTTCCTGTTTGTGCCCATCCACGACCACCTGCATTGGAGCCTGCTCATCGTGTGCAACCCCGGCGCCGACCCCGAGGACACCTCCAGGACGCCCTGCATGCTGCACCTGGACTCCATGACTGGCATGCACCATACCTGCATGCCTATTTGCCACATCCATGATGTGCAGAATTGCTCACCTCAGGACGCACGCTTCTGTGTGAGGTGTCTCTGGCTGCAGGCCGCTCTAAATACCTTGTGCACGAGTGTGCTGAGAGCTTAGGCAGCTGAATTTTCTAGGAAAGGAGTTCTGGTGCTGTGAGCATTGATACATGAGGAGATGTGCGTGGCTGCAGGCGGGCACAGCACTCCTGGCCTGAAGAAGGCCGTCTCCAACTTCCTCACGCAGGAGTGGGATCGCAAGGTGCTGCTCTCTGTCCTTCCTGAATCACTTGCGTCAAAACAAATTATGGGGCACGCAAGCAGATGCAGACAGCACTATGCGCATCCCATGGCCTGCACAACAGGCCTGTTGTTGAACCATGAGGGCCTCATGCGTCATATTCATGGTTGAAAGAGTCAGTTCGTCGAGCACTCTGCCCAAAAGCATGTGCTTCTGCAAATTGGGAGCTGCCGATCGCCTACCATCACTGCCACTGAAGCCTGTAAGGCAGGCATGCAAGCATGGATGCAGACGTCAATATATGACACTTTACATGCGCTTTTTGAAGAGTGGTGCATGGGTGCAGGTGTTGGAGGGAGGGGAGAGCGTGCCGGCCATGTGGGCGACCGCGCACCTGGACGCGCCGCCGCGCGCGTTTGAGCTGCAGGCGAAGAAGGTGAAGCTGCCGATGCAGGACAACTACTGCGACTGCGGCCTCTTCCTACTCACCTACGTGGACTTCTTCACGCATGGCCTGCCCGCATCCCTGCGTCTCACTATCCATCAGCGCAGGCCCCTTGACGCCGGCGAGCTTGCCAGTGCGTCACCCCTTTCTTGTCCACTTCATCCTCGTTGCTGGTGTTCTCTAATGAGTGGTTTTTACTGGACGCTGAGGTGCCAGGTAGAAGACACCTGATAGGAAAGGCAGAGATGCAAAGACAGGCCTGGTTTTTACTGGACGCTGAGGTGCCAGCTAGAAGACACCTGATAGGAAAGGCAGAGATGCAAAGACAGGCCTGGTTCGGGCGTAGGAGTATTTAGACTGTCAGCAGTGAGAGATTGTGCACAGGCAGTAATACGGATAGAGCCAGCTGCAATATCGTGCTTTGTATTAATTAGCTGCAGGTCCGCTCCTAGTAAATTCCAGTATGCACGGTATCAGGTCAAATTATGCATATTGCTTCTCTATGTGTCTCTTGAAGCATGCATGGCACACGACTCAGGGTTCTGGTTTATGTGTGCAGGTCTGTCGGACTACCCGCTCTTCCTGCACCACAAGTGGTTTTACCCCGGCAACGCCAGCAAGCTGCGCGAGCACATCCGCTACCTACTGCTCAAGCTCTTCGTGGAGCAGGTGCCTGAGGTCCAGCTGCAGAACCGCGCTGATGCCCTTGCAGAGGCGCACCAGGATATCACTCGCTATGAGGAAGGCCCAGACAGGTGTCAATTTGATACCTTACTCAAGCCTTGTGTGCCATGCTCGGCCATGCTCATGTGCAATGCTTGACTTGACAGAGCCCTGATCTATACAGTGGAAGGCTCGAAGCCCATGGAAAGCTGAGCCTCTGTGAAGCCATGGATGGCGCAGCATTTACTAAATGTTGTCTCCCACTCGTTTTAGCACGCGAGGCCGTCTCACAGTCAGAAGCTTTGCAACCAAACTTCTTGCTGCTGACCTGAAGTCTGCAAGCGATTATGAAGTGGATAGTTAACACTGGGGTGTGAATGTGTGCCAGGTACCAGGGCCCTGCAGACTACCTGCCGCAGGGACTGGAGCGACTTGAGGATCACAAGAGGGTATGTGACTACTTGGCCTTATCCCTGCAGGCTTTGTAGAGCCCCCTTTACATATGTAACGCTCTGCATTGCAAATACCGTCAAGACTGAAGCAGGATCCTCCTTTCAGTCCCAGAAAGACAATTGGCATTCCTGACAGAGTAGTCCAGTAACACAGCTGCCCTGCAGAGGTATTTACCTGTGCATGTGAAAGGGGCCGCATGGTCAAAGGAGGCGCCGACCCAAATGCAAAGTCTCTGGAATGGCTCAAATGATGACCAATATGCAACCTTTCAGAAAGGAGTAAAGTATGGCATGATATGAAAGGCTGCGGCACTGTCTGCGCGCAGGAGCTGGAGAGGCAGCGGCGCGAGAAGGAGCGGCAGGCAGAGGAGAAGCAGCAGCAGCAGCAGCGCAAGGCCGCGGAGGCCCGGGAGCGCTCCGAGGCGCGGCGCGGCCTCTCGCAGCGTGACTCTCAGCCCGGCAGCACCGGCACGGCCGCCGCCGATGACCTTGCCAGCCGCCGGCGCAAGGCGGCCGATGCGGCTGAGCGGCGACTCGGCGGCACGCAGAACAGCGACGAGGTCGTGAGTACACATCCAACCACACATGCAAACAACATTGCTGTGAGCAGTGTGATTTGCACATCCAAGCACACTTGCAAACACCATTGCTGTGAGCAGTGTGATTACCTGCTGCTTGGGGACACTCCTGCTGTCAGTACAATGCAGCATGAAGGGATTTTTGTGTGTGTTTTCATAGTACATGCTGTCACTGCACACTGGCTTTGTGCTTTACCTGTGGCAGCTGAACTGTTGATGGACGACCAGGGCGCAAGTCATTTCGATGACCCGTTCACAAGCTTTTCCCTTATAAACAGTAAAGGCTGCAATGCAGGAGAATTTTGAGGTCGACCTGGCCTCCAGCCCACGAGAGGGCTCAGAGTCCCCCAGCAACCCCTTCAATGCCTTCCGCTTGCACAGCAAGGTGCAGGATGGCCCACTGGTGGCGGACTACTCCTCGCGCGAGCAGTCCCCTAAAAACGTCAGCAAGGTGACAAACCCTGCAGCTTGCCTCCTCCCGCATATGTTCATGTGTGAAGCTCCTGACTTTCCCTTGCAAGCAAGGGTTGATATGATGAGGTGTTGCATTCTCTGGGGATTAAATCATATGCCCCTGTGATGGGGCATTCACATGATGTACAGTATTGTTTGACCTGCGTAGATTTGTCATACATTTTGTGATCCTCTGGCCTTTTCCCATAACATTTGACGTTCGCAACTTGATGCACAGGATGGGGAGTGGAGGAGCAAGGGGAACAGCTCTGCGGGGAGGAGAAAGCTGCTCCTGGAGCCATCATCAGATGTGAGTAACAGTATCGACCAATGCGGAGTCAGAATGTGCTCCTTAGCTCAGCCCACAATAATTGTCTAATCCGTAACGCATGCAGAGCCTGAGGTCGGCAGTGCTGCTCCTGCGCAGGAGGACGGGGGCGATGATGTGCAGTGCACCAAGGAGGTCGACAGCATTGACCTGGGTGGCGCTTCAGGTACTCGCCTGAAACCACAGCTCTCCCTGCTTTGTATTCTTAGCTGCCTGCATAGACAATCCCATCCATCAGAGCAGACTGCCTTGGACTGAATGTGCCGTGACTGTTTTGCCAGAAATCAATTGCCCTCAACAAACTGCTGACTTACTGAAGTTGCCAATGAACAGTCATGTTGTCAATTTCTTGCGGCATCGAGGTAGCCAGACCAGGCCCTGCTACATGCAGGATCAACCATTCCAATGATCAGTCATGTCATCAAATTGTTTCGTCGTCAAGATTGCCTGAGCAGGCGCTACCCTGAGCAGGCGCTACCGACATGCATGCAGGCAATGATGCCAAAGAATAGTGATGTCATCAAATTTATGAGTCATCAAGGTTGCCTGAGCGGGTGCTGCCATCATGCATGCAGGCAGCGATGCCAAAGAATAGTCAGGGCATCAAAATATTATATCATCAAGGTTGCCTGAGCAGGCGCTGCCGCCATGCATGCAGGCAGCGGCGCCACGCCCGCGCCAGAGGAGCCGGCCGGCCGCGTGGAGACGCCGGCGATGGCTGAGAAGTATGAGTCCTACTTCCGGTTGCACAAGCGCTTCTCGTCAGACGGCGACCGGCTCTCGCATGTGGAGGTGGAAATGCTGCGCCGGGAGCCGTCAGGCAGGAAGGGCCTCATCGTGCAGGATCCCGGCAAGCGCAAGACGTTCGACTCCGAGGCCAGCGCCTACGAGTCGATGGACTTGTCCCTGTCCGCCAGACCGGCCCCGCTGGCGGCCTTGAAGCCAGCGCCCGTCCGCGGTGCGCCTCCTGCTGTTCCCTGGCAGATACTGTTTGCAAGATGTGGAAGGATGATATCCTGGGCACGCTGCAGTGGCTCCCATCGCAGACAAAACGCCATGAGGAGCAGCATGGCTGTTAGTGATGGACTATCATGTCTGTGCGCATGAGAGGCATGCACATAGATCTGCTGGGTTGCTGCTTAGTAGCATTGCTCTTGACGGCAACTTACAGCGATCAACAATGCAATGGACACTGGCAGTCCATAGACATGAGCGACTGTGCACAGGCGTGAGCAAGCAGGAGGACTACGGAATCGAGGAGTGGCCAGGCAACGCAAGCCCGCCTGCTGTGAGGAGCCTTTCAATGCTGATGGGCAGCCCGCGGGGCAGAGTCTCTGACCGCACGCGCAACGCCCCCGGCCGCTCCGACAAGTGGCAGAGCGAGGCGTCCGGCAGGTCTGCCAGGGACTGCGGCCTGTCCGGTGCCGACTCGAAGCGTGTGTTCCTGCTACTCCCCTCTTGGAGTTATTAAAAAAACAAACACCCTTGTGCAAGAAAACACCTCAGTCCTGCCATTAGTCCTGCCATTTGCAGATTGCAGTGTCTGTGGCCAGTGCAGGAGGAGATTATGTGGCGAAGCTGTGGGACGTAACGATGCACTTTGCCTCTAATGACAGCATGCAGAAGGGACCAAGAAGCCAGAGGGCACTTGAGTAGTAGTAGAGATGGGTTCACGGCACATACTGAGAGATGGAGCTTCCTTGCAGGGCACAAGGCGGCGGCTGCTGCGGATGAGGCGCATGATCTGACAGGGGACGAGGACAAGGCGGATGAGGCTGGGCTGGCGGCGCAAATCACGCCACCCCCCAACGATTTTGCTGCTGCCCATCGGAGGTCAGAGGAGATGATTGCATCTGTACAGCGCACAATGGCATGGGTCGACGACAGGAGCCGTCCTGAGGCACCCGCCGCCACTTCTGGTGCGATCCACAAGAGGATAGAATCGTGGGGTGTGAAAGTCTCTTCTGCACGTTATTCCTAGATCCTGCACGAATCGCAGTGCTTCATTCTGCAGAGGGGCTACTTGGGCAAAGCAGAACAGCTGTCGCATGTGGTGCCCACTTGTCTGCAGTGATCGTCCTGTCTAAGTAACACGAGCAATGATGATCACCGCAGGCTTTCCTTCCTGGGTGCTCCAGACCCCCGCTGCGGCGTCCAAGGCCAGCATGGATGATGCTCTGGCAAAAGCGATCATGCTCGAGCTTCCAGGAGACGAGCCTGCAAAGACAGGCCGACAGCCCAGCGGCGCCTCTGGACTGCTGGAGCAGGCCCCTAAGGCGACAGCCTGGAACCGCGGGACAGCTCGCCTGAGAAATATCATACAGACGGCGCTGCCTGTTTCTCTGAGATTCAAGGTACTGCACCTTCCATTCTCTTGGTTCTCTTATTGCATGGTCTAGGAATGCCATGTATATCCCCCCCGTCAAGGTTGCAACCAGTGCTATCCTCCAGGTCAGACCAATGTAGAATGCTTGTATGGTGCTTGATAAAGCTTGTGAGCGAATGTAGCAACCAACACAACCGTGCACATTGCTGGCAGGCACAGAAAAAACAGCCTTCTGTCGCTCACATGGATGGCTTCACCACATCTGAGGAGGAAGACAAGAGTGACACAGCAGGTGAGCATGCGATGCGCTACTCAGAGCAAACGCTTCTGGGAGGTGTTTCACAGTCAAAATTCCGTGGTATATATCCTCTTGCAATGGACATTGTGGCTATGAAAAGATGACCGATATAGCTAATATCACCAGTGTGGGTTGAACCCTGCAGGCGCAATGGTGGTGGCTGATGGGCCGAGCTCAAGGGCCAAGATTGATCTGACATCAGACAGCGGCGCCGCAGACAGCCCAGCTCAGCAGCAGCCAGGCAGCAGCTGCCAGGAAGCTGCCACCCCATTGCTCGCAGCTGGCATGCAGCCGCCCGCAGCCCCTGGGCCCTCTGAGCAGCTGCCTGCCAACGCTGGAGGCCCTGGCAGTGCGAATGGCGATGATGCTGTGGTGAGTTGGGCATAGTTTGCATTTGCATTCTACTTGGATGGCAGGGCTTGTGCTACAACTGTCACACAACAATGAGTGGGCTCTGGTGGTGTGGATGAATGGTCTCCATGCCTTCATGACATCGTGTGACTTGCAGGATCTTGATGAGAAGGGGAGGAGGAAGAGGAGGGAGAAGAAGAGGAGGTACAAGAACAACAGGAAGCAGAGGAGAGGTGGAAGCTCACAACAGCCTGTGCCACACTCGCAGGTAAGCTCTGTGCTCTATGCCATTGCCAGCACTGGACGTGAAAATTTCACGATGGAATCTTTCTGTGTGTTCATCTAGACACCAAAGCTTCTTGTTTGAGTCAGCTTACCTCCTGTAATCACGATCAGTACATCATGGACAGGCAAAGTCACTTGACCCGTCAGATATGCCTTCTACCTCTCCTGCGTAAGCATGACTTCCCAGATTTAAGCCTCACTGGCTGCATGTATGCGCGCAGGAGCCGAACGGTTTTGCCTCTTCTGATGAGAGCGTTGAAGATGTCGATGTCGGCTCTCCCAGCAGGCCTGGCAATGACCCCATTCTGGCAGATGACTTTGAGGCGGGCCCTGCCTCACCCGCAGCCAGGGCGCTGCCGCAGCAGTCCCGGTCAGCGCTGGAGGAAGCTGACCGGCAGTTTGCTGAGAAGCTGCAGCAGGAGGAGGAGCCCACATGCATGACCTCGAAGATGTCAGACATGCATGTGAGCTTCCTCTGCTCCCCTTCTGGGAGTCGATCTGTGCTTTCCATGACAGCCGCACCCTTTGGGACTCGGAAATGCACTGCATCCCGAAATGCAAGGATGTGGCATGCATGATTTGGCATGCATGATGAGGCTGATGGGCATGTCCATTCTGGCTGCTTTGGGTCTTTCTAACCCATATGGGAGGCTGTGCATGCATGTCATAAGCAGACACACCTTGCCTCTTTCAACAGGAAGAGCATGCAGTCTTTACTCAATGTTCTGAAGTTCTGGGCTGCAGGCATGCGCTGATGCTTTGATGTGTGTCCGTGCAGATCGATGAGGATGACGCACCCAAGGACGAAGACTACATTCCTGGCAGAGAGGGGGGCAAGCGCAGCAAGCGCAAGGGCAAGGGCAGTCCCAAACCCAGTCCCAAAAAGACCAAGCCGCTCAGGCAAGCTCCCCCAGCTCTAGCGTTCTTCATAGAGTCTGCAGATGACCAGCAATGACCCAACATTGACCAGTGCTGTCTTAGAAAACAAGCACGCAATATTGTGCCATTTTTTACTTTTGCGACACCAGATGGGCTGCGAGCTGGACTGAGGCAGGAAAGTCGTTGTCATGGGCAGGGCTGCTGTGACGCCTCAGGGCTGCTTTGCGCCGTCTCAAGGAGCCCACTATGCTGTTTCAGCCGACATCCCAGTCCCTGCCTGGCTTGAGCAGCTGTCAAAAGCCACGGGCTGACCTGGCAATGACAGGCATTGACCCACCGTATCACACCCATCTGTACCACTTTGCATGGGCACAACATTTTCTTTATCCATGCTGTGCCATCCTGGCAGAGCCATACGCATGCATGCTGAGCAAGATCTTCGTGTGTGCTGTGCAGGAATGTGGCTGCGGATGCGTGCTCAGCAGCAGCACTTGCCAGAGTCAGAAATTCTCCCTCTGTAGGCCGGAGACAGATGCCCATGGGGGCATACTTCCCAAGAGTGGACCCTCTCTCCAGGGATCAGTAGCCACACTGTACTGGCTGCTCGCTGTAATCAGAGCTTCGAAGTCTGCCTCAGCATAGTGCAGCATTTGCCAGGGTAGGATCGGATATCTCTTAAAGAGGGCACCTGGTTTAATGTAGGTATAGAGTGGTAGTGAGAAAGGAGCACATGGAGCGCCGTGCTGTGGCAGCTGTGCACGGTTGTGCAAAGGTTTTGCGGCAGTCAATTGATTTAATGGTTCTCGGTCAGGATGTTTACTAGGTCCCCTTAAGAGCTTGTCCAGGTCTTGGGATATCAGTCACTAGTCTCTCCTGGTGAGAAGTATGGAAAAGATCACTGAGGTGTGCGATTCAGAGCATTGCTCTTAATGTACTATATTATCCTAGAGTCCATTGCAGGGCCTGGCGACATATTTTTTGTGCTTCTAGTTTTTTGGCTGCGTTTTGGACTGTAAACATTCACTGCAGCGCACGGCATGTGCCACATGAAAACAGCGGCTTGAATAGCCAACACTCTCGCCCGCTCAAGAGCATACAGCACTCTTGATCACATTCCATAAATTCACAATTGTCCTTCCAAAATGGCAGAAAACGGCATCTTAGTGACGTCGATGGTCAGGTCAGGCCTTTGAGGCTCTTCAATGGTTCATGAAGACAACACTGTAATATCAAATGCACTCCGCTGCACGTTGCACTGCAGCCATTGATTCTCGCCGGAATCTCTGTTGGTAATATCTTGTTAACGGGTAGCTCGCTAGCGCCAACAAGGTTGCAGGTCTGCTGATAGCATATATCTCATACCTGCAACAATCAAGCACAGCTCAGCCCCATGCAGTTCCAACGCCTTGACAACTGTACACAATTGGAGTGCATGGAAAAAAAAGGACACCCACCAGACACTGTCATCTTCCTTGGACCACTGCACAGAGAAGCGCTCCTCTCCAGCCAGGCTGTGACCCTCAAGAGTTGTCTGCCCAAAGTCAAAGCGCAGGCCTGGCAGAAACACCAGCAGTCACTGGTCAGCCCAAGGCTTTGGAGCCATTTGAGCAGCCCATAAAAGCACCAGCACATATCCGTGCTGTTGTACATGAGACAAAGGGATGCTGCAGGAAGAGCAGTAGATGACAAGAGGATCCAGACCTTTACTGGTGCAGGCTGGTTGGCCCCGAGCTCTGAGCATTGCTGCAGCAGGGATCAACCCCTGCTCTTCCTTGGCATACAGGATGCGCAGTGGATTGCACATCCACAAGAGCCCCAGAACTTGTGCCATGACGATCACTTGCTCCCCCACCTTGCAGACATGTGCAATTGAAGTCAAGCCGTTGCCTCGGCATGCTTTCTGTGATTGCTGGATTGGGAGACCACTTCGGCTTCCCAGATTGCACTACTTGTTAATTCCTTTGTGACTTATAGGGTCTTAGGGTGGCAATTCAGACCTATTGAGGAGCCTGCAACATATCCACTCTCAGATGCAATGGATGCACCTTGACTGCTGGCCGGTTGGTGTCCACCCAACCCAGTCCCATGTGCTGCCATTCACTCACAAAATCCTTAGCTTTTCTGTAGGCTTGCTTGCCCTTGCCAACCTATGTACAACATCGATGACAGCATCAGAACACTGTCCGAGGAGCACACGGACGTCGGCTGAAGGTGGGTGATCAAGGCATTTGACAGCCCACCTGCACACGATCATAATCTGAATTCCACCCTTTCAGAGAACTTCCGGACGTAAATTCGGTGATGCCGGAGAACTTATGATTTGGGGCCGCCCTGAACAGCACACATCCAGGACATCGGCCAACGTAAACCCTGACAGAGTCGACAGTTGCTTGCAATATACCTGTGCAAGCTTACAATTTTGCCTTATTGATCGCGCGATCCACGGCAGAGGGATCTGGTCTGTTGAGTGAAATACCACCGATGCCCAGCCTCATAAGCATGGAGTCTTTCCTTAATCTTGCAGCGTTGTTACAGAAGATTGCATGCAGTCTCCAGATGCAATAATTAGTTTCAAAATATGCAAGGGACACAGATGTCCTTTTCCGAAAGGTACAGATGGACCATGTTGCACACGTGGCAATCATGCAGTAGCCCAGAAAGAAGCATTCTTGGATGCCTTATCAATTGTACTCAGGATCTCCAAAGCAGCAGAACTTACAAGACGCGTTGATCTGATCATTGAACACAAGGAATCACCAGGGATCACTGCAGCGTATTCTGTTGTTACGAAGGTAAATTTGGATGGTAGATCACATCGGGATCTGGGACTTTATAGACTCGTAGGGGTCACGTCACAGTAGGGTCATAACTAATCAACTGATATTTTCCATGTCTTAGCAATACAGAACGTCTGACAAAACCTATCAAAATTCTGAGGAGCAAGCGCTTGGCATCCTGCTTGCACTGACAGCTTGGAGGACAGCCCGTTCTAGGACAGAAAATCCATCGGTTTCTGATAGTATGGCGCTCACCAAAATGTCAAGGAACGCTATCAGAGTGGCTGGTATCCTAGCTTTCGTGGCCATCGTACTTGTGGCAACACTAGTACTCCGCGTCCAAGATCACATTGGAAACATTCTGGATTGGATTGAGGCACACAAGGTCGCTGGATCTCTATCTTTTGTGGGATTCTATGCCCTCTTCACAGGTGAGCAGTTCTCGAGCTCAGACATGCTTGCAGCAAGAGGCAGGTCAATCTAGCCAATGGGAATCATGAGCTATGGAACAGGACATGAATAACTCCTTATGATGCAGTGTTGCCAGTGCCAGCCGCTGTCATGAGCCTGGCAGCCGGTACTATCTTCAAGCTCACGCTCGGATCTCTTTTGGTTTGGACTGGAGCAGTGCTGGGAGAGATCGGGTGCTTCATTGTTGGCAGGTGCAGTTGCAGCATCCGATCACCCTTAATGTCACTCTACCACCAAGTCCCGATAGGTGCTGTCATGCACCTGTGTAGGTTGGCTAGCCAGCCTGGCTACAACACGGCAATATATGAGACTTCAGGCTTGGTGATCGTGGTTGATTACATGCCCCATGATACTGGCCTGCTTCGTTCAGGCTAATTCTCCGCGATTGGGTGGCGTCACTGGCCAAGAAATATGACATCTGGCAGGTGCGCACCTTTGTCAACCCAACACAGCCATTGTTCCTAACAAGTGCTTAGTCAATCGTGTGCCTTCCCTGCATTTTGATACCATGCATTCGCTCATTTGGGATTACATTACTTGCGGCAAAATGCATCGAAGTGCCTGACATCGCAGGATTAGGTGTATTAGATGACTTCAAAAGAATGAAAATGTGTCAGTCAGGTGTGCAGGTCACCGGAGTTCCCTCCACCCCCAAGCACCCGTCACATTGTACCACAATTTGACCTTTGAAAGGTATCAAGGGTGACATAATGCTTATGTGATCGTGCAGGCGGTGGAAGCTGCGGTGGAGGAGGAAGGGTGGAAGATGGTGGTGCTGCTGCGGCTGAGCCCAGTCATTCCCTTTGCCCTGCTCAATTACATGCTCAGCCTCACCGCCATCAGTTTCTTCGACTACACCTGGGCCTCAGCACTCGGCATCATCCCAGGTGCCTTCTCCGTCCTTAGTCCGCCCAATCTAGAGGAGCACCTGAGAAAACGGGCCGAACTGTGTGATGGCCTGCCCAAACGTTACATTGAAGTGCAAAAAAAAAAGAGGCTGGGGAGCCCGAAACAACAGCACATGCACAGATAGATGAAGATTGTAGGCTAGGGAATCTTCAAGCGTGTGCCTGTGTGCGGACCACTGTAGTTGAGCTGAAGCTGGTTGAGAAATGGTGGTTGCATGGTAATGGAGCGAGATCATCTGGTATGCCATGTGGCTGCATATCTGTTCAGCGTTTCTCAAACGCAGATCTGTACCCATGCAGACATCCTGCTGTCTGGCCCTCAACCATTCCTCTGCTTGAGCTTATTTGGGGCACTGCCCACATGAGCATATGGACTCCATTTTAGGAGTCTTGATATATGCTAAGGGCAATAATTTTGTCTCTTGGCAGGCACATCTGCTATTGCTTTCCCGGTCTTTGAGCTGAAGCCGGTCGACAAATGGTGGGTGCATGGTAGAAGAGAGATCGTCTGATCAGCATTTCTCAGCTGCACACCTTTACCCATGCTCGCATCCTAGTGTCTGGCCCTCAAACTTTGAAAATCAAATCAAAAAATTGATCTCTGACTTACGCTCATGTGGGCCATTGCCCAGAAGAGCACATGCACACCTGGTAAAGGAAGCCTGACAACAACCAATCATGGCAACACAGTTGTTTCATTCTTTTGGAGGGCACCCTTCTTACTGTTTGAGCTACCGGCTGCATATGTCTCCCACAAGCCCTCCTCTGGGGGCACCGCTGGGGCGAGTGACCTTTTGCTGCCCTGCGCTGCTGCACGTCTTTGGTCCTAGCTGAGTCCAAATTGACAAATGTGCTGGGTGCATGCAGGTGTGCTGGCGTATGTGTACATCGGCAGCCTGGCCAATGATGTGGGGGAGATTCTGAGTGGCCGCACAGGAGTGTCTCCGGCAGTCACCATCGTGTCGGCAGTGCTGTCGGGCATCTTCATCATTGCTGCCTTTGTCATCATCACTCTATACGCCAAGCGCGCTGTCAGCAGGTAAGGAGCTGCTCAGATTGCTGGAATGGCGCTTTGCTCTGTGTGTGTCATCAGAGGGAGTACCATCAGCTTTGGCTAGGCCGCAGGACTTTCCTGACAGTCAATGGATCACAGGACATGTGCGGATGTGGCTGGTTGTGCATGCCCTGCAGTATTTGCAGGACGGGAATCAGGACTTTGAAATGGACATGCCTAAGCAGGAGCGATTGATTACACTGATGTGCATGTCACAGGCGCTTGGAGCAGGAGCGGCTGAGGAATGGGACTCTTGAGGCAGATGCGGATTTGGTGGCCAGGGAGGATGGAGTGACTGAGCGCTTGATACAGCAGCCTCTGCATCAAGCCTGACAGAGGCAGAAGTGTCACCTGTACATGTGAGTGGGCCTTGCTAAGCAGTACCCAATCGTGGCAGTGCCTAGGGCCTAGGACCATCAGCACAAGCAGCTGTAAACGCTGCACATAGCGTCTGGCTTGGATGCTGGACTGGAGGTTCAACGTTGGGAACATGTACATTGTGTCGATACGGTGCTCAGGCTGAAATTGTGATTGAGATCTGATTGATATGTGGTAGCGAAAACTAAGCCTCACCTGTGATTTCTCAAAAGCATGGCTGCATGCAGAATGAGCTAATCTTAGCATGTCTTCTGGGTGCCTTGTGTGCAACCTTGGAGGTTGACTCACAGCTTAAAATTGCTTCCTTCATGGGGTTCCAGATAGCGATGAGATAGAAGCAGTGCACTATATTTTGCCAAAGGTTCTTCGAATGACCTTACAAGAAGCCAAGGCATGAAACGATAGGTTGCCGATTGCACGCAAGCTGCCGAACGACGCCGAGATCACGTCACAGCAAGAAGAGCAGAACACCTCATGGCGCTGAGATCGGTTTTGCGAAATTCTCTAAAAGCGATAGTGCTCGTAGTGCTCATCGTGATGCTGCTCGTGGTGACGCTGTCTTCTCATGTCCACGAGCACGTAGGAGATGCGCTGGAATGAATCCAGACCCACAAAGCCGAAGGAACAGGGGCATTCATTGGCTTGTATGTAGTCTTTGCAGGTCGATTTCCGCGTGTAACACTGAAAATTTCCTTTTGACTGGCTCCTGCCATGCCTTTCCTCCATTATTTACCTCACTGCACGCTGGCGTGCAGTGCTACCCCTCCCTGCGACTGTCCTGGGCCTCTCTGCCGGTGTCATCTTTGGCTTCTCATACGGAGCTCTACTGGTGTACGTTGGAAGCCTGTTGGGTGCAGCAGGAGGCTTCCTTCTTGGCAGGTAGCTTGACAACTCTTGCATGCATTGCCAACAATGACTTCTTCACGCTTGCCTGATTATCAGATTGCAACACAGTGCACTGCTTAAGGTACAGGCATTGTCATAGTGATGCATGCATGCTGCAGGTGGCTGATGCAAGATTGGGTAGCTTCTATGGCAAACAAGTCGCCAACATGGCGGGTACTTTCCAGCTCTTCTGCTGCAGCTGCCATTTCTCATACTTGGCTTTCCAAGGCTTCAATGAGGATTCTGCTATTCACAGTAAGCCTAGCAATCAGCTGCTATGCACAAGTGCGGATCGGAGCGGGTTGGATTGAGTGCAGGCAATTGAGAGGGCTATAGGCAAGGAAGGCTGGAAGATTGTGTTGCTGCTGCGGCTGAGCCCTGCCGTTCCCTTCACGGCTGTCAACTATGTTGCCGGCCTGACCTGCATCTCCTTCTGGAATTTCATGTGGCCATCAGCCATCGGACTCGTCCCAGGCACATACACTCCCCCTTGCTGGAAAGCTGTTGCAGTGGCCTCTAGACAGACACCGCCAGTGGCCTCTTATCAGGAGCTCGCACTTGCTTTTGTCAAGCCTGCCTTCCTCACCTCTCTGCAGATGGGGGGCCATTGTCTGGTAGCCAAATAGGTTGAGCACCAGGAATACAAAGAGAGGCTCCTGAACGACCGGTGTGAGCCTGTAGTACCGTACCGTTTCATCTCCTGTTTGCATGCATGGATGTCAGCTGGATACCGCAGTATCAAGGTTCATGATCAAGCCAAGAGAGAATGCGATCATGAAGACAGAGCGAGCGCCGATGACTTGTGCTGTGGCTGCAGTGTCGCTGCTGTATGCATATGTCGGCAGCCTGGCAACAGATCTCAGGGAGGTTATCAGGGGCCGGACCAGGCTGTCTCCCCTTGCACTGGCGCTGATTGTGGGCGTGTCGGCAGCGCTGATTGGGGTGGCTGCTGCGCTGCTCACCACATACACCCGGCGCCAGCTCAGGCGGTGGGGCCCACTCTGTCTTCCCCAAGACTTTGGAAATATATGCTGTGCTGCAGTTCTGTTCAATAGGCGACGAAGCCACGTTGGCCCATAGGCGACAAGTGCTGTGTTTTGTTTGTGGTGCTTGGAGGAGCGGTGACCCCTGTTGCAGGAATATTTCGCGCGATCACGCCCTCAAGGTCTGATAAGCGGGCTTGAATTCTGCAACAGGATCAGACCTTCCTGTGGCACTGTTGCGAGACACTGGCAAATTTTTTGCTTGTACTTGTTAGGGTGGGCAGCATGTAAAGACTGCATATGACGCTGGCAAACTTTACGCTTGTACCTATTCGGGTGGGCAGCACATGAGACAGCATAGCAATTGATTTCCATGAATTGATTTCCTCATTTCAGGCGATTGGAGGAGGAGAACAGCAGTAATCAATGCGATGAAGAGCATGGGGAAGCAAGGCAGCCGAGCGAACAGGATCCCTTGATGTGAGCACACAGAGGGGCTGATGCAGAGACATTTGGCGCGCCTCCCCTTTGGCGTGCCTCCCTCGTTTGTCATGTTTCCATCATGGCTCCGGCGAGCATCAGCATGGCATATGCATGAAGAGCAATGAATGTGACCCTGAATGCAACTGCCATGCATCGCTTCAGCCAATTCCTGCAACATGACGAAACATGATTTACCATATCCATGCGCATGTAGAGATGCCATGTAAGATACCTGCAATGTTCCTGATGGACATGCCCGCAAAGGTAATTGGGAGGTGCATAGTGGTTTCATGAAAGCCATTACACCAGGGACCTGCAGTCACGCTGACAGGTCCATCAGGTCAGCCCTGCTTGTGCTGTCAGGGTGCAAGGAAGCACACTGCCCTTCCGCCCAGATATTGATACAAACACAGCCAGCTGAACCGCTATTCCCCAGTAGGTGGGGCACATAAGAAGGCTGCAGACAACCAGATGAGGCAATCTAAATTAGATCTAGGACTCGTCGTCCTCGTCCTCGTCATCAGCCTCCTCCTGCTTGTTGCTCTTCTTGTTCCTGCGCCGCAGTCAGGCCAACTCAGCAAATTGAAAAAGTGAGAAACAATGGCAGGGCGCTGCCATTGCGATGTGCAGTAGTGCAGAAAGATCTGCAAAACCAGAATCACCGAAATATGCAAATATGATGCAATCGATAAACAGTGCAAAGGAATTGAGGCTGGACACAAAGCTGGTACAAAGGACGAAGAGAGAATAAGGGCAGGTCACTCACTTGAGCGCTTTCCTCTTGTTGCGGCCGGGGCGGCCGCCACCGAAGGGGCTGTTGAGGGCAAAGTCGATGTGCTTCTGGCTGTCCACGCGCACCATGAAGGAGGGCACATTCACAATCTGCTTGCCCACCCTGTCATGACACACCCCATACCCATCAGCGCCTTGTCATCACTAAACACCGCGACAGGCGGGCATAGCAAAGAACGAGCAATCGCCGTGTATGCCACTGCACATGTGCGCTTCATGTGCTAGCTGGGCGCAGACTCCCTGCCACCTCTGCTCCTGTCCTGATGAGCTGCATCATTCAATGTCCGCTCCAGCACCGTTCCTCACTATTACCTGACCAGCCATCATGCAAACACCACCCCAATATGCACCTTCTCAGATGCAGACACATAACGGGCCCTGAGTATCATGGTCATCTAAAGAGGCTCGCACGGGGGCTTTAGGAGATGTGCCGAATGCATCTGGCCCCCACCTGATGTGCCTCTGGCGGATGAGGACGCGGGCGTGGTGCATGGACTTGGCGAGGCCCAGCTTGAAGACAAGCGTCTGCAGGCGGCGCTCCAAGAAGTCCTGGGGCGTCAGCGCAAGCACGTAATCCAGCTTGTTCTGGGCCTCCTCCAGCAGCCCATACTTGTACATGCGCCGCAGCAGCGCCTCGCCCTCAAACAGCCGCTTCGTCTCCTTGTCGTCCAGCGTCAGCAGCGTCCGCGCAGCCTGCCATCACACAATGCACCCACAGCTTAATATATGCATCCTCCGCTAATATAACGGCTATGATCATTGAACAGCTCCAGCAACCCTGCTCAAAGGGTCTGTCGGTGTCCTGTCTGAGGAAAGATCTGAAAAACGAGTTGCGCATGGGACGTAGTGGAACTGCTCGAATAATTCTTGTGTGCACATTAAGCATCGGTAGCAACTTTCATTGAGGACTGCCCTGTGCTGGATGCTGCACAAGCAGAATGGCAGCAGCCAGACCAAGGGATTGGCAAATCAGGTGCTGCAGTAAGCTGGGCATGCTAGAACCAGATGTGGTTCGTTTGCGCCAAAATTTCTGCTCGCAGATCAGGAAGCCCCCTCTTGTAGTGTACCACACACCTGACGAATCTTTGACAGAGCCATCTGCACACGCCAGAGCTCACGCTTGTTCCTGAGCCCGAACTCTCCGACCAGCTTCAGCTCACTGTCGAGACGCTCCTTCTCAAAAGGACGCCGAGGCTTTTTGAAGGTCTTCCCATCTGCGCAACAGAACAAAGAGGCGATCAAATCCTGCTGTTATGTTTCTGTGCTCCACGATGCATCCTGCTTTCGAGGCTGGCAAGGATGTCACATATGCGATTTGCTTGATCGGTATCATCGTTGCTGTCTCTGCATGATGATATACTTGTACCACTGCCAGGCACAATTGCTAAAGTGCAGTTGCTCTATACATCGAGCCTGCCCGGGCACTTACAGTTGCGGTAGTATGATATGTGCGGCATCTCGACAGAGCCGCAAGCCCAACCACAATCTGCCTGTCCACTGAAAGAGAGACTGCAAGTTCCTCTCGGCGGCTGCTCTTACTGAGAGAAACCCTCTCACACACCTGCACGGAAAACCCTATTGGACTGATCGTCCGACGGTGTTCCCGACATTTCTGCATCATCATGATCATTTATCGATCTGAGAAAGAATACAAATGCCCGAACGCTTGTAGTCTACAAGTTGTAGAGAATAGCATTTAAGAGCCAGTATTCACATTGTCTTCAGTGGGGTCGCTTGGCTGCGTCACACAGATGCAAGCGAGCAGCATGAGCACGTTTCACTGTTGTAGCCTTGCTCTCAATGGGCGGTCGCAATCCTGGGATCATCATATATGCACGTTCACACTCAATCGGCGGCTAAGGGGGACATCGCTGCGAGTACGCGCAGCAGAGTCTCCAGAAAGAGAAACAGGGCAGCCTGGGCCATCAGGCCGTGTACAGCAGGTCGATGAACTGCCTGGTGGAAGGCCGAAGGGACTAAAGGTATATCTAACTATCATACAGCGTCAACAAGTCCATTGCATGCTGTGGAAGAAGCAATTATTACTGTGCTCCTTGGATCTATGCGTGACTAGACCACCTGGTTTTGCTCGCAGCTAGAAAGAATTGAAAGGCTGGGAGAGGAGGCTTGGGCTGGCGTTGCAGCTGTGGACAGGGGCGAGGATGGCCCTTCCCTCGGGTGAGAAATTAGTTGCTGGTCATGCCAGGTGCACTGAACAGAAGTATTTCGGTTCCTCCATTGATCCGTTGACATGCCAGATCTTGGGTTGTTCAGCAGCAGCAAGAGTGCCTGATGACACAGGAGGCTGGCCTTGCTCGTGGGAGGTGATGCAGCGGCGCTGCTGCTCTTTGCAGCCATCGGACGCGCCAATCATGGCGAGAGCTTGGACCCTGCGTCGGTGCTCTCTGTTGCCTGGCCATTCCTCGTGGGTGAGTCTCAAACACCACCTCTACCATAATCATCCTGCGAAGATACCCACAAAGGTGTCTTTGGCATGCAGCACATGAATCTGGCTTTGTCGCCATGGATAGGAGCCTCCACCGAGTGTCATCACACATCTTGCCATGGCATCTTCTATGACACACAACAGGAGACCACGGCGTTTAGTGACTGCATCCGCCCTCTTAGCAGAATTGGCAGGGGACTCTAAACTAACGGCGTCTGGCCTATATTTTTTAATTTTTTTTACGGCGTTAGTTTAGAGTCCCCTGGAATTGGCGAGTGAGTAAGCACACTGAATGGGAGCTATATGGCACTCCCCCAGGCTGGTTTGGGAGCGCAGCACTGCTCGGGGGATTTGGCAAGGAAGCACAGGGAGGCCGCACAGGGCCTGCAGCCATCACTGCAGCTAAATGCTGGGCACTTGGAACGACGGTGTGTGACTTATCATTTATTTTGCCTATTCTCTGCACAATTTGGCTGTGTTGTATATATGGGAAAGACGTGGGGCACAGTCGCAAGCTGTTCTGCTTGCCACAATTGTCATCAGTGGCAGAGGCGCATGACAGGTGTGTGACTGGGTGCCAGGTGGGCGTAGCGCTGCGGTCATTGTCACGAGGCTACTTTCCAGACAAGGCGTTTGTGATTGTCTCCTTCGCCGTGACGGCTGTGTTTCTGATTGGTTGGCGCTCCGCCTTGGCTGCCGCCACACCAGAGGTTTGCAACAGAACTCTTCCACTATTACTATAAACTTTTCATTGTGCAGTGTATGCGTTGTATAGATCTGCAACAACACTTTCAACACAAACTACTACTGCACGTGGACACTCTGCTCATTTCACTAAAATGCATGAAAAGAGCTGAGGGGTCTCATAGATGATCATGATGTTGCATGTTGCAGGTGGATGTGCAGTCATCAGCAGCAGCTCAAGTAAAAAGGAGGCGGGACAAGAAGGGGAACCCATTGGAATTCTTACAACTGCTTGCATCATTGACAAAACGATGGTAGTCAACCGGCAGTCAACCAGATTGAGGCAGTCCCAGCAATAATCTGTGTAATGTTATGTAATGCACAAGGGTCACTCGGCAGGAAATAAACACCTCAGGCACTTATCTACGAGGGCATCGATCTGCAATCTTTTGCACGACAATACCATGTGAAACATTCAAAATCAGGGTTCCAAGAAATTGCAGGGTTGATAAATGCATCCGTTGAAGGTTACTTTTTTGACTTTTCAAGGGACTGTGCCTCAAGGGGCTGAGTTTCCAAGGAAAGTTTGTTGCTGCTATACAAAAATTCCATGGCATTTGCCTAGATGCATGTATCAGCATCATTTGCAATACCTCTACTTGCTGCCTATCTCAAGAGGTTACTCTTGGAACTTCAGTATTTTTAGTTTTTTCTCAAGATCCTCCTAAATGACTACTCTAGACCATTCCGGCCTATGTAAGCTTAGCTCAGCTTGGGGCAGCTAAGCTTGGTACTTGACCACGCGCCCCGGGAGCTTGTTGACAGGCTTAAAGTCCTGGAACCAGAACTCATTGGGATCGTCCAGCTCCACTGTGTAGCCCCTCGCCAGCACAGCCAGCAGCGCCTGCACAAGCAGCTCTCCTTCATGAATTAGCAATGCTTATATTTCAACTAATCCAATACTTCCAGCATCCTTCTGGCAAGCAAAACCACGGCACCAAGTACAGAAAAAAAGTCACAGCCTTGTTCACCGCCGCATGCGGATAATAGCAAAGGCAAGATCTGTAATAAAATTCAGCGTCATTTATCCAGTTGGCTGCTGGACAACAGTGGACCTGCAGATCAGAACAGGCCTGCGCAACTTCACTGGTCCAATAAAGCGCATCATTGGTGGGAAAAGGGGGAAAAGGCGCCCATACCCGCATCTCCATCTTGGCCAGGAGCATGCCCAGGCACTTGCGCGGCCCCTCTCCAAACGGCATGAATCCCTTGGGCTCCTTCTTCAACGGCGCCCCGTCCTCCAGCCAGCGCGAGGGGTCAAACCTGTCCGCGTCCCCCTGGAACTCCGGCATGGCCAGCCCCGCCTTCTTCACCATGAGCTGCACCGTCCACCCCTGTGTGCGCAGGGTGAAAAAGGTCACCAACAAAGCATGACAAATGAAAGCATTCCTCAGCGCAGATTGACACAGTCGACCAGCCCCTAGAGATTGAAGCAAGTAATCTTCTCGTGCCGAGTATTCCAACATACTGTCCCCCTCAAAAGCACTCTTGTCTGTAAAATCACATTGCAGAGCATGAATGCATAGAAATCTCGCTCTCCTGAGCGGGAACTGTCAGCAATCTCGTCTGTGCGTGTGCACACGCAGAGCTTGTGCACAAAGCGAGGCGTTCAAGAGAGCCCACTCAGGGGAGGAGGATCCTTTGCCTGACAGCATGGTGCTTCATGGGCCCCTCAACGTTCTTGCCCCAATAAAAATTGTTGCTTCCTTGGGAGAACACAGCTGATGCAGGGGACTCCACTTGAAGGCCCAGTGCTTGATCTGCTGAGGATCTGTGGAGGTTGTCAATGTTATGTTCCATGGCGCAGGGGCGCACCTTGGGCACGCGGCAGCCCTGGATCTCCAGGTCTTCCAGTGCCTGCCGCCACACGCCGTCCACGATGCCGTGCATGCGCATCACCTCCTTCAGCACCGCGTCCGTATACGGCATCTGCTCCAGCATCTCATCTGCAGCGAAGCAGCCAGCCAATTATCAGCCAGGTCCCTTAAAAGTGTACAAAGCACAGGCAGCCAGCCAATTATCAGCAAGGTGCGTAGAAAAGTCTACACGGACTACAGATCACCGTGTTATTCACTGTCCTGCAACGCAGCAGCGAGCCAACCCATGAGCATGAATTACATTATGCAGTGCACAGCTTCTTCATTCCTTCCTTCCTCCTTGACACCATCCTGCCTCAGTACTCCAGCCAGCTGTGTTGGCCCCCACAGCTGTCTGCTCTCTCATGAAGAGATGCATGCAAGCTTCGAATTGCGCAAAGAACCACGAGTCGGGTTCTGCGAAGTCTCATACACAGAATGGAGGAAAAGCTCGAGATCTAGTAAAGCTGCAAGCTGCGCAATGGCTTACGTAGTTCCGCTTGACCACAGAAGCAGGAGGAATGCAAAGGGCGGGGACTCACAGGTGATCTCATCGCCGTACTTCTGGATGAGCTCGGCCTGCTCCTGGCGCATCCTGGCCATGATGTGCGGCTGCCTCTGAATCTCTGGCAGCACGCGCGACAGCGTGGCGCCGGTGGTCTCATGGCCTGCCCAACACCCACCATGCACATGTATCTGATAATGCTCATCCGTGGTATTAAGCAAGGCACAGCATCCCTGTACCAAAAGTAAAGCATTTGGGAGAGCAATCAGGGTTACCTGCAAACAGCTGGGTGAGGATTTGGTCCTTCAGCTGCTCCATGGTCAGCTGCACACAGTCCCACAACAGTCAGGAATGGAGAGCATCTCTTCACGACTCCGAAGCAGAAAAGTGGTTGTCTGCAGAGACTGCCAGACCCGCCAGACCCGTTGATCTGTGCATCAACAGAGTCACCAGAAGTTTGTGTCGTGCTGACCTTTTCACCGTTCTCATCCTGAGCATCCAATAGGAGCCGCAGCGCATTCTTGCGGCCAGTGGACTGCGCCTCATTGCTTGCCTTGGCATCCAAGATCAAGCCTGCGAGGACGCAAACTCACCCTCTTAGTTGCTCATCGTGCCATCATGGTCAGACCATGCCAGTAACGTCTATGTGCAAACAATCTCTTCCTTGAACCCTGACAGACATGATGTTGGCACAAGCAGACATGACAAGCAAGGAGTCCTGGGGAGGAGTCCTGGGGATGCTTGGACAACACAAAGGATGAAGAGGGGCAGACTCACGCTCAATCTCTGCCACAATGTACGCTCGCGCTTTCACAGCCTTCCCATAGGGAGTCCCGGGAATGTTGAGGGGCAGGGAGAAGAGGCCATCAGCGTACACATCAAACTCCTCACGCATCTTGACTGCAGGCAGCCCACCAATGCTTCAGGTCTCATTCCTTATTATAGATGCAAAATCATAACGGGGACTGCTCCTGGTTGCAAATGCACTGCCTTTCACCTCTGCCTTGCAAAAATTTCCTGAGTTGCAATTATAATCTCTTGGCTATCATGCACTTTGCCTTCAGTAATATTGAAATTAGAAAAAGGCAAGCTGAACTACGTGTCTACAAGTTGCAAAAAAATAATAAAGAGCAGCTGGTGAATGTGCTTACCCAGTGTGTCTCCATCAAATCGCGTGCCGGTCAGCACGGTGGCAGCAATGTCAAAGGCAAATGCGCGTGCAGCCGAGTAGAAGAGCACGGGCTCCTTGCTTGCCGCCCACTGCTCCATTGTGTAGCGCGAAACATCCAGTATTGTCGGCAGGTACAGCCGCATTGCTGCCTCTGTGAAGGCCTGCACACATATGCCCCTTTGATATCAGGGTTGGTTACCGAGCGACAATATTCATGCATCTTTCTGCTGTGCTATAATTCTTGCTGTGCTATTTGAGGTGCAGTGCACTGGAGTTCTATAGAGCCTGTATGTCACAAGAGGCTGCTCAGAGCATAGGGTGAGGAAGCATGGCCTTCCAATGCTTGGGGATGAATGAGTGCACAGCTTCCCACGAAGCAAAATACAGATGCTGTTTCAAAGCATACAGTGATCACCTGGGATAAGATCTGACGCTGCTTCTTGTGCGCCTTGGCAGGCGCTGTCAGGATGGCGTTGGGGCCGAGCAAGTTGCGCATCGACTCTGGCCAGGCTGACTCGACCAACTTATGTTCCGCCTGCAGTGTCCGAAATCAGAGGATTCAGAGTGACTTGCACCATGTGTAGGATAGGTCTCAGTACTGCATCCATGTGTGCAGCATCTGCCTGTTGTGTAGGCCAATGACAAGGTGGTCCCACTGGATTTGTAGTGCGAAGAAATCACACACCTGAAGAAGGCGGCGGACTTCATTCTCATCGGTCACTACTACCATGGGATTGAAGAGGAGGTTTGTTCTGAAGAGGCCGCCAAACTTCTCAAACCTGCATGCATGGTCAAAGCAGCCCTGTTCACAAACGTGCTCACACATGCCGTACCAACATAATCAGACAAAGTACGTCCACCTTGTGTGAAATACTGCTCTAAGCTATAAGTAGAAAGCGCAATCAGAAGAGCTGGTATCTTGCCTTTTCTGGTAGAATGCCTGGTAATCCGTAAGCCATTCCACAGTGTTCATCAGCCCACTCAACAAGGGTATGTCTGCATCGCCCTCAGGCACAGGTGGCGTGGCTGCGAGCCCACTTGATGCAGCTTGGCACACGGCTGGCCTGTCACAGCAACAAACATATGAATGCTTGGTGACGAGCCTATAAAGATGAGCCTTTTCATCCGAAACTTTCGAAACAGAGCAATAAAGCCACTCGATACACTCCAGAGGCCCACTTACCTGGTACGTCTAGGCTTGCTGGACCCGTGGACAGGTCTCGAAGAAGATCTCAAAGTACAATCTTGGCTGCGTTGGTGCAGTTTGTGCAGGGATATAAGCTGATTACTGGCCAGTCCTTGAAGTAAGCTAGCCATCTGGAAGGACCTGCGAAGACCAAGAAGAGGATCCCTCACGCATCGTCCAGGCAAACTGAACTTTGCATCCAACAACTCGCATGTATGCTCTAAGTAGCTCAGTGGTCCTTTATTCAATCGGCGAGGAAGAGCAGATCAGTACAAAGGAGCTGATGTAGAAGTCATAGTTATTTCGATGCAGCCATGTGCGCTGACCGAGTAACGGACACCAGCATGATACCGCAGTCTTCAAATAAACCACAAATGCGCAAAATACATCAACAAGGCAACGGACACCCAGCGTGCGCACCGATGTGCCTGGACTGGAGCGTACTTGGTCCTGTTCTGGTGACGCCTCTATGGCAACTTAACAGTGCAAAATGCTGGTCTACTAAACAGAACTTTGAAGTCTGTCCCTTTGCCTATGTGAGATCGACATGTGGAAGCGTCGAGAGCGTCGAGAGTCTCTCCTTGCGGTTATGCGAGGTTAACGCGACGTTTGAGCCTGATCTGGATGCATGCAGCCGAGGCTCCTTCATGCGTCTTCTTTGTTCGCAGACCACTCTTGATCCAAGTTTGAAGCTTCCGATAGGACGCATATTGTGGGCTTCCCCATCACGTTTCCTACACGAGGTAATCAATCTACTCGGTAGATTCTACCAATGGCTGCAGCTGCATGCAGTGCGCCGTGGCGGCGCCGGCCGGGCCTGCCCAGTGGGCCGCCGCGGCTGCCAGCAGCCTGCCAGGTGAACGCTGGCGATTTGAAGTCTTTGGTTGGCAGCAAGTGGCTGTGCACTACATAGTGGATCTCATCCATTCATTGAATTGTTGCCAGTGGCCAAGCGCAGCTGGTAGGCTTAGATTAAAATTTGGCTTATGCAGGCCTCAGGCTGCGCGGCCCAGGCAACTTGCTGAACACTGACATACTAAGGTATCTGTCAGAAAGTGCTGCAAAAACACAGCATGCCGCCATGTAGTCACGGTATGTGATGCGATGCACGCACGAAGTCATGCATGGTTCAGCGATTCGCAGAGCATAGAAGTTACAAACCCAACTATAGGTCGTCCCGGCATAAAATAGTGTACATACGCATCAGCTCGCCCTTGCAGGATATCCTGATTGCTCCAGTTCCTCGATAGGCTCTAGCTTCCCCTTGCATTTCCCCCTCTGGCCCACATGTTCCACCCCCAGTGCAAAAGCTTCCAATACATGTACAGCAGGCACCGGGCCTCTCCCGGAATAACACTATGGCAGCATAGCTGCATTCTATAGATTGCAGGTGTGCATTGGCATAGCTCTTGCAATATTATTGAGAGTCATCAGGCACATCCAATCCACCGCATTGAATATTTGCAATGCTCATGTACTGCAGTTCAATTGGTTGTCCAAGATCAATAGCAGTTGAGATAACATCTACTTTGAAGCGCGGTTGCAGATGCGCGCAAATGGCACTGCATTGCGCTGCCACGCTGCAAAAGCTTGCCTCACCCAAAAGATAAACAAAGCACACCTCTGTTGTTTGGATACCTCAACTGATCACCAGTTGAAATTCTAGATAGCCACAGAGGAAGGATACCCCATGTCGCAGCAAATCCTTTAAAAGGTGCGCTTTAACGCACGTCGAATGATGACATTTGCTGGTTGGTGACAAACCTGCAATTTAAAGTCTGTGTAACAGAAATTTTCCCAAATCTGTAGTTGCAGCCATCGTGGCAGAAACCACCATCTAGCAAAAGCTCCATAGAAGGGAGCCAAAATTCCTGTGATATGAGTCATTGTGGAACTGCTCTTCAAGCAGGCTCTTGGAACTGCTGAGGAGTCCAATATTCTCATGCAGATCTTGATTCCACATAATATGTTCAGCCTGCAAAATTTGCCCGCAGACATCCTGATGCCAACAGTGTACCCACCTCACAAGTAAGGTTCATTGGCAAAGAGTACAACTCTTGACTCTTGAAGCCTTCAACGCACACATCAACGGATAAACGCCATTTTCACTGGAGTCGATCCCCCATTGAGTAGCCCTCTGCTTGAAGTGATGAGCCTTTGGGGCTTTCCTTCATTCTGAGAGCAGAGGAAACCTGCCCACCTGCCAAAGTATCCAGCTACTGTCAACAACGCAGCGAACAGCACTACTCAAATCTCTTCTTTATCCCTCCCTCCCTGCCGCTTGCATTGGGAGTGCCGGTACCACCTATGCCGCGCTACATATCAAATACACAAGCACCTGCAGTTCAGCTACTCGTTTTTGCAGGACGCTGCCAAGCCCAGGCGCGCCGCTTCTGCAAACAACGGCCTGTTCACATGGGACCGGGCTGGACGCCATGCTGAATGGTTGCGAAGAGCAGGCACCAATGCAACACAGCGGCGGGTCACAAGTGACCAGGTTGCCCGCCATTCTGACCGGAATTATGGTGGTTGTACAGGTCCAACAGCCCATAGCTATCAAAGGAGCTGAGCTGCGCGGCTTTGTCGGCTGGTAGCCGGGACTTGAGCTTCTGCACAACTTCCACCACCTTCTCCCTCTGCGCCACCACCTGGTCGTCGCTGCGCATGCATTCAGACGCCTGATCAGGACGGCCACCCAACAGACATAATGCCTGATTACAATGTCTACATGTTGAGAGCCGTGTTGAATGCCTCTCAGGACCCGGCACCTTGCAGAACAATCATAAATACAGTATGGGAGCAATTGATGCTCATTTGGCAGGAGGAGAGACATAATTATGTCACCAACAAAATAAGTTACCATATATTTTAATCAGTAGAACAAACTGCACGTAGATGCACTATACAGGGTTCTGGAGTATACTGGAGACTGGACAAGAGCGCTCACCTGACACCGAGAGACGATGCATTGGACGAGCTCATCTGGAGCTCGGTCAGAAGCTCAGAGATTTCGGAGGACAGAGTGCCGTCTGACTGGAGTTCCATCACAAGATGCTTGTACAGGTCCTGCTCATCCAGGGACAGGGACTCCCCCGCTGCACACAAACCAATTGAGCTATGTCAGCAGTGCTTGTCTGAATCTTCGATGCTAGTCCAGGATTGCAGTCAGCAACAGCAGCTCCCAAACAGAGCAACAGAAGCGCAGCAGATTTGACTGGTCAGCAGACATTGCAATCCAAGCAAGAGGACCACTGTGCCACATTCTCTCCTGAAGGGAATGCAGCAGAGACCGCACCAGGTAAGAGGTCACGCAGTAGGTGCGGTGGGATCTCTCGTGAGGCGACTGTCTGCAGCTGCGGCGCGGCAAAGGGGGTTGTCAGGGAGAAGGAGCGCAGGGAGCGGGCCTCAGAACTGTCAATGGAGATGCCAGAGCGCAGAAACCTGTCACAGCATGCGCAGCATGTAGATGTAAGAAGCCATGCAGGAAACCCGTAGTTCCAGCCTCGAGTCATGCAGCCCTCAGTTTGACAATGGCATGACCAAATCAACACTGTTCTAGCATGCCTCCTTATGGGCAATGAAGACCTGCACAGCCTCTGTCATTGAACGTCCAGAGGGTGGGCAGTTGCAGGTGCTTCCACAGGGCCTTTGCAAAGAGGGCACCTGACATCTGCATCCATCTCATAGTCCTCGTCATCATCTAGGCCCTCCTCGTTGGCGCGCGCCGCATCTATCGCCCGATCCAAGCCGCCGCCCGACCCCGATGAGAATTTCGAGCACAGAGAAACGTCGCTCCTCGATGAAAACTGCTGCCCGGGTCCAAAAGCCGCCCCAGGCCGGACACCTGAGCCTGATGCATGCGCAGCCATGTCAACTCACAGGCAGGGCCATCAAATCAAGAGTGTCCATCAGTGAGTACACATTATAAAGTTGGCAAGCAGCCGCTTTGCAGAGCAGCCGTGTAGTTCACCTAATGGGGGCAGTTTATTGGAGTTTCTGGGAGGTGGGCTTGCATCAAACAACATGCCGCTGTCCTCCATTGACAATGCATGCGACGGCACAGCTGATGATGTATTTGCCTGCGGCATCAAAAACTACCCTTAACGACATCAATATGGTCAGGTCACAGAAACGCAGCAGCATGACAGCTGACTACTATACAAACACCTCGCGACTGCTGCTACAAATTCTTTTGGTAATGTGGGGAAGGCAGACCTGCCCAGCATCTTGATGCCTTGATGACGCTGTAGATGTGGTATTTATTGGCCTCACAGCAGGTCTTTCAGGCTCCATCTGATCTGTGCAGAGAAGGATAGTCAGCTGTTGTGCGGCCTGTCTCAAGCAAGGCACTTGAGCTTTAGGTGCGTTCCTGGTCCAAAGGTCTTACCCTGATTTAAAGCAAGCAAATAACCAACGACCGGAGGTAAATTGCAAGTAAGGAGTTATTTTGCCTCTTGACAAATAGAACCAATGTCCCTTGTGGAGCACACAACTTCTGCGCAGGGAAGCAACACAATCCTTCAGCCGATGTAATATGTGCAGCAGTCCATGTTAAAACAACTGTATGGATACTTCAAATTATTGATCGATCAAAGGAACCGGTTCCCAGATCACTGGATTTAGAGAGCCCTGGATGCTGACAAACGCACTCGCTGTTTCTGTCCTCGTCGATATAAACTGGGAAAAAGCTGCGATGCGTCAAGACGTGCACGTTGTATAGTCCAGTAATGTTGGCATGCCCTGAACACTGAATGGCTCGTGTCCGAATATACTAAAGGACACAAGTAGTCAGGTATCCTGGCCCAGACTGGGTCTTGCTCGAGCTGGATCCAGACTATGCCTTTCTTCGGAAACAAAGCACTTCCAGCAATCAATGCACGTAGAAGCACGGTTGAGCGCCAGGGTTTGGGAGTAGATGTGTGAGAAAGCGCCTTGCGTGACATTGACGATGGGCTGAGGTCAACGTAACCCTGGCAAGCTTAAGCCCCTGCAGAAATTTAAGCATGCAATGCATATTGCATTCTTGAATTTCTACTTTCAAGCCTACCATTGTATCAAAATAAATAATGTTCTAGGTTTGAGCTGGAGAAGTGCTGTGATGGCGGAAGTGGAAGACTCCAGCTATATTGCAAATCTTCAGCTGTCATGACTTGTTCAGAATGTCCGTATTCTAGAGCTTCATTTCATATCGCTACTTAATTCATTGTGAAACTATGGATTTTGATCTGTCTGCACTCGACAAGGTCACTGAATCCAAGGCAGCAACCAGGACATCCAAGTTTGCTCCAAGTGCAAGAGCTCGTCCGGTGCGGTCTGCTGCTTGAGGCCTCCATACCTGTACCATCAGCTTCTGATCAAGCTCTTGAAAAAGCAGCCTTGGCCTTTCAAATATTGCGAGGCAGGTGCTTCCTTTCCAAGCAGTTCTCATGGACACTTTTGATGTGAGCAGAAACGACCAGCCAGGAGCTCAGCTGCTGATGTCGCGGTGCATGAACCTGCGGCTATTGATGCACAAGAAGGCGCAGGTGATCCGACAGGTGCGCATTCTATCCCTGTTGGAACACTACCAAATACCTTGCAGACATTAGTGCAGTACTGCACATCCGCTGTCTGGCATGTCCTGTACTCTGCTGAGGAAGCTCATGCCTTGCATCAGGCCCTGTGATTGCGAAGGGGGCTGCCGCTGAGGCACCTCCAGCAGCAGAACCTGTGCCAGCCCCAGCAGAAGCTGCACCCAGTACCTCTCAGGCAGATGTTCCTGGCCCATCCTCGCAGCCCCCAGCAGCTCCACAGCGACGGCAGCCTGTGGGCTATGACATTCCTGGCCCACTGGGGACAGAGCCCCCTGCTCCTGGGAAAGCCGGTTCCCGCAGGTGCCTGCCTCCACTGATTGCATGCGATTCAATGATTGCGTTGCAGGAATTGATCATATCGTCCTGCAAACGTATCTGAGGAGTAGCTGTGTTGTCCCGCCCTCAGGGGGCACATCAGTGTATGACTATGACACAGATAATGGGATGCTTCAGGTTTATGCCTCGTGCATCTACTCAGAAGGGCAAGCAGGCCGCAGCGCCTGAGCAGGAGGCTGGCCCATCCTCGCCGGCTGCAGCGGAGAGACCCAGCAGAGCTGTGCCAGCTGCAGCTGGCGCAGAGGACCGCACATTGGTGATACTGCCCGATCAGCAGCGGCAAGATGCAGATGGAGAAGCAGCAGCACCTGCAGGCAAAGGTGGGAATTCAGGGAGAGGTTCCTGCCTCAGCTGAGCCTCCCCTTGCAGACCAGTTCTCCGATGCACGTCCACAGTCTACATGCTGGAGACAGAGGCATGAGGGAGGGAGGTACTTAGCTCGTTGAGGGTGAGGTATGTACCTTCAGGCTTTTTGACTGAGCCTTTGTGTCGCTTTAGCAGGGAGGAAAGGGAGGGCCAGGAAAGCAGTGGCGGCAACGGCCCCCTTGGATGTATCGACCATGTCCTTGAAGAGCATCATCAAGTGCGCGTACGCAAAGGAGCGAGCCCGGCTGGAAGAGGAGAAGCGGAGAAAGGTAACACTGGCTGCCTCTCATATACTTATATATACTGGTCCACGCATTATCACGCTCTTTTCTGCTGCCTATTGTCCTCTGTAAGAGCCTGCATAACAGCCGCGTTATTGGCGCTGACCGGGAAATTTCAGCCTGCAACATACATCTAAGCTCGGTATTATCTGGCAAAGTTTTCTATTTGATGATGCCAATGGCACACCAAGAGGGAAATCCTCTGCCAGACAATTGAGCACCTGGGGCCTGCAGGAAGAGGAGGAGAAGCTGGCGCAGGAGGCCGGCGGCTCGCAGGTAGTGGTGGCGGCGGCTGCGCCGGTGGCAGCTTCACCGCAGCCGAGCGCGGCCGGCCTGGCGCCGCGAGTGGAGGTGGTGGACGGCCGGATGCGCATCGTGGAGCAGAGCCTGTCCATCCAGGCGCAGCCGGAGGCCGCCGGCCGGCTCATCACTGTAGAAGACAACCCGGTGAGTCATCCCATACACTTTATTCAGCACTGAGCTTTGAAAAGGGACTGAATGACTCGTATTTATTCGGCAGCGCACAGGACAACAATCGCCCGTGTGCCTGCCGTTTGAAGTACAGATCCTCTGAATACTCATGGCTGCTGCAGTCTGCTCTGTCGCTTGGTTGAGCCTAGGCTTCCCTTGGGAAATTCGTGTAAGCCTGGAGCAGACTAGCCGGTGTGTAAGACTTGAGCAATGCATCAAAAGGTGCCGTGGCGCTGAGACACTTGATTGTGAGTGATAATGCAGAAGCTCAACAACCTGACGTACGCCAGGCGCATGAACAACGAGCGCTGGAGCGCTGAGGACACTGAGCTCTTCTACAAGGTGTGGCATCCAAGCCGTTGTCTTCCCCCATTCTTCTCCCGTTTTCTGTTATGGCACAGCGGACTTTAGCACGAAGAATAGAAGACACCTGTTGTACTTGCCTGATGATGGACCCAAGCTGTGAGTCTCGTTTGTCGCAGATGTTGCTGACAAACCGTGCACCCTGATGTGAATAAGAATCGGGCGGTCCTGCTGCAGTGAGTGAGACTATCACCAACTGTCTGGCTATCACTGAACTTTTGCTGCAGGTAGGTCTCAAACGACGGGTGTCTTGGTGTGCAGGCGCTGCGACTGTTTGGCACGGATTTCACGCTGATAGAGCGCATGTTCCCGGGACGCCAGCGCAAGGCGCTCAAGAACAAGCTACAGCGCGAGTACCGCGCCGATTTTGCGCGTGTTGACTCCGCGCTGTCTGGGGGCGGCGCCGCATCCCAGGAGTCCCTCAAGGAGGTCGTCGCCCTGCTCAAGCAGGTGCGCCCCAATGAACACGTGTACAGACAGTTCCATCGCAAAGAAGGTTTCAATAAACATGCCTGGTGGCATCACTGCACCAGTTTCTTGGTGGTTTCAGGGGGCAGGTGGATGGTGCTGCTGCTTGCAGGAGATTCTGCTTGTGATATGGATACGCATGCATATCTGGCTGTGGGCATGTGAGTGATCTGCTGATTGTAGCTTTGGCAATCGAGCTAGATATCTGGCAGGAGTGTCAGCAGCACAATTCATACAATTAATTCAATTGCAGAAGGTCTTTCTTCGTTGATGCGCAGCACACAGAGGATCAGGAGAACACGGGTGTGGTGGACGGCAGCGGGGAGGAGCAGCGGCCTGACCTGACAGCAGCGCTGCTGGGACGGTCTCAAGCAGACGACGCTGAAGCCGCAGAGGCCGATGCTGGCGCAGAGAATGACGACGTGCTTGCCCTGCCTGCGCCGCCCGTCCAGAATGGTCTGTCCTATGCTCTTGTTCTTCATAGAACAGCAAGAAATAGCGCATTCCCAGCGGTTGGTACAGTTCTTCTACTGTGATACAGGTACATCTGCCGTTGACGAGATATTCAGATGGGCAATGGTTGAGTGCTATGCATACTGTGACCGGGTTTGTGGGCCACTTGTCCCTTCAGTCCAATGCTTGTCGTGAGCCTGGCCTACTATCTGCATTCCACAGCAGATGCAGCGTTCCAAAAGTTGGATCGCCAATAATTTTGGCTGCCTGGTCAGGTGGAACGCAGCGCGCCAGGACAAAGGCATCGCAGCGGAGGCCGAAGCAGCCGGCCACAGAGACACACCCAGAGGCAAGCGCCGCGCCGGGGGAGCCAGCATCCGCCGCTGCAGAAGAGGCCGTTGCTGCGCCGCCAGTGGCGCCACAGGTATCTTTTATTCACCAACAGGTGTCCCTAGATTTTTTTTGCAATAAGACAGGGTGTTATGTGCACTTGCATTCTAGCATGCAGCGCCTCCAGGAGAGAAGTGCAGCATTGAGGAAGCAATTGCTTGTGCATATGCAAGAGAACGCAGGAACAATATGGAGAAGGAGGAACCACTGCATGGGGGCATTGAGCGCATGGCTGGTTTCCTGCTAGGCTATTCAGCTCACTGATAAATGGCCATCCACTTTCTGCATAGGTGGCGGATGGGGACGGCCCTGCGAGCGCACCACCGCGGAGGAAGGTGCTGCCGCGTGTGCCTGCGCGAGGCAGGAAGAGGCCCGAAGCATCAGCGCCAGCTGCAGGTGCACACACAGGCAACACTGTGACATCACGTGCACCTGTCCCAAGCATCTGGCCACCTGGCTGAAACTGCGTCATTCAAACATGTAAAAGTGGAATTTATATCGGATCAGGTTATGTTATCAGCCTGGGACGGGAAAATTAGATGATCTGAAACCTTTCTCGCATGTTGCTTGGGTAGCTGAGCGATGCCTGACAAAAGGTCGAATGTGGCTGCAGGGGATGGGTTTAATGGAGAGGAGGCTGTGGCTGCAGATGGCAGTGCAGTGATCCATGAGGCCAGGCCAAGATTAACACGACAGCGTGCTGCTGCTGGAGCGAGTTCTGTAGAGTGAAGGGCTCTTGGTGTTACGATGTACATGCATGTCTTCCGGTGGTTGGTTTCTTGTGATATATGGCGCTGCCATAAACTTAATGCTGTGATTCAATCATACTCAAGTGTGAGGAAAAGTCAATCTTGTACTTCTTGGACTGCTCAAGCTTTTCTCTAGTTGTTACAGAGAGAGAGTGGACATAAATTGTAAATTTCAAGCTGTAGACTTTTACAGCCAATTAAAGCTGTTGGAACACCGCGCATGAATAGTGATAATGTGTAAGAGTTTGAACATACTGTATGTGCATCCTCAGTGTGCAATGCTTCTTAATCCTAGTACACGCTCGTCTGGCCTAGCTGCACGCTAGCGCTCACATAAAGAATACCACAACTTTGATTGATACCTGATACCTTCCACGTAGTGCTCTAATATACCCTGAATCCTAGTGTACAATGTTACATCCAAAATTGACATCAAGAGAGGAGCCTCAAATAACAGCCCCTCTTTGATGTAGCCTCTAGCGGCCAAGGTTCTTCTCACAGCGCAGCAGTAATCAGCTTGCAACACTGCACATTGCCACAAGCAGGCTGTAGAGAATGGTACCCGCCCATATAGATTTCCTCAAGATCTCAAGATATCCTAGAAGGAAATTCTTGGCGGATCCGGCAGACCCGGCCTAGTGCCAAGCGCAGAGTGGCGGCCTAAGCCGCCTTGAGAGCAGGGTTCTTGAGGCCCTCCAGCTGGACCTCCTTCCTGGCAGCGGGCTTCTCTGCCGGCTTGGGCAGCGCTGGGAAGAGCATGTAGCAGTTGATTGCGGAGGCCATCACGCCCAGGAAGCCCACAAACCTCGGCTTCCAGCTCGTCAGGCCCAGCAGTCCAGCAGCCAGCGCCGCCTGCGCAGGTACAAGCCTGTCAGTTGACATTCTCCTGTAAATTTTGGCAAGGGGAGACAAGAGCCACAAATATGATGCGTGCTGCAGACAAATTAGACAATCACACAATCCCTGTCAGTAAAACAAAGCACAAATATGGCAAATATGGTGCTTGACCACAAGAGCATTGCAGAACATCGAGAGAAGACAATCTGAATGCTCAGAATCGGGTTTAGAGGAAGAGAGATGAGAGGACAGAAGATGTTACATCTCGAGATAATTTTATGCATCAATATGAAGTTGCTGCCGATGAGTTTGTGCACTGAATAAACAGGGATGCATTGAGCTACCTCAGCTGCAAATGATGTGCACATCGCCTTTTGATATAAATAAGGGATGGGAGGGACCAGCTTTGAAGACCTATATGATGTGTGGGGTGGGGAGGGGGAAACACAACAGACCTGCACGAGGCCGTGGAAGAGGGTAAGGGAGTGGGAGTTGATCTCAGCGATGGCCTTGGCTTGGCGCGCCTGCCAGGCCTCCTCGCTCTCATCCTTCCTCTTGATCTTGTTCAACTCCATCAGCTCCCAGCTCTCGCTGATCACCGTGCACGTCGAGCCGCCCGCCCAACCGTACAGGGACGCCTTCTGGAACCTGCTCAGCACGGATAAGCACGATTTTAGAGACTGGGTCATTTGGTACGTTTTCGTATCCACTCCCTTTTTCGTTGCATTCTTGATGACTGGACTAAAGAATGGTGTCCAGCTTGTTGGCCCCTGGGACACCCCAGCGCTGATGGAAGTCCGGGGTCAGCACAACAGGGACCTTGGAGCTCTGCTGGTTGGCCATGAAACACTCGTGGGCTGAATGGAGGCCACAGCATTCAGCAGTGGAGCAGATCAGATTGACTGGCTGAAGAGACACTGACTAGAACCATGTCCATTAGCAATTCACAATGCAGATGATGACGGCTGTCACCTTTCAAGGACGGTCTTGTTGGAGACAAGGCCGGCCTGACCAGCCCACACCACGTGGTCCGCCCCAAAGTAGATGGCCATCAACACCCCTTTGAGCTGCACACATGAAAATTCCACGTGTCACATAAGGTTCATGTTCAAATGAAGATGAGACCGCATCCTGTGTGATTTTGAAAAGGTCCTAGAGCTGAAGGACACTGAAAATAAAGAGCATACCTTGTTCAAGAGCTCGATGTAGATGGGCTTCTTCGGGTTCAGGTGGGGATTCAAGATGACGGGGGTCACTGACTCCAAAGGCTGCACACACCATTCAATTTTTGACAACCCAAGCATTGCATCACAACGAGCATACGAGCAAAGCAAAGCAAGGCAGAATGGTGCCTGATAGTGTAGAGGGAGGTCAGCCCAGGAGAGACGCAGTGCAAAACATTGAAAGCAGGCATATTATGCAGACGACTCACCCCAAACACGCGAAACACCTTTCTTGCCGCTGCAACAGAGGCCTGGATCTTCTTGGCATTGCCAGGTTCTCCAGCTGAGATGAACATGCATGTGTACTGCGTGTGCATGGACATTGCATCAGCATCATCATGTTTGATTTAGCAATTGAATTCACTGTTTATCAACTCTGTAACCTGTGCACTGCCGTCAAGGGCAAAGTAAAGCGGTTTCCCACACTCAGGTCCACCAACAAGATATCGCACCTGGATGAGAGCTGTCAGCTTGTCCTTTCCACCAGCTTTTGCAAGAAAACCATTCAATGCCTGCGTCATTTGCAAAAATGCTCTTCATTGCAACAAACGATGCAGAAAGTCAGGCACACCCAGCGACAGGGCCATGCCAAACACACGCAGTGCCAGAGTAGCAGAGCCTACAAACCCTCCTAGAAAGAAAGTACCTTCAGCTGGTCGGCATTGGAGGCCATGCCGGTGTGAGGGCGCCCAAGGGCTGCCTTTCACAAGGGATTGAGTCTTCCAACAATTCGGCACACAGCTGCCAGCACAAGCCCGCTGATGGACACCAGACACCAGAACAAGCCTGGATCTCTCAGTACGTCTCCCAAACTGCGGATGCAAACTGTGCTCTGGCCTGGTCAAAAGCTAACCCCGTGACCTTGAAAAGCCAGCTCGGATCCAACGTGTGCTCTCTATGTCTACAACGGCGCGTTCAGAAAACTGATCCCATGCACGGACCTTGGAATGTTATGCTCTTGCTGCTTGGCAAGTTAGTCTAAAAATATAACTGCAATATTAGAGGTGATATCACTAGAGGACGCCTTGGCGCAGGCTTCATGTCTGCCACGTTGGAGGTACATGATCTGAAGCGTGTCATAGGGGATCGCACCATCTTGACAGACATTAGCTTCAGCGTACGTGCCGGAGAAAAACTCTTCATTAGGGGACCTAGTGGCGTCGGCAAGAGCTTGCTCCTCCGTGCGCTTGCCTACCTCGATCCTATACAGGTGCGCATGCGTTCGCAAGTGCGCATCATGTTGTATAGACTGAGGTGTCTAGCATTCCTAAATATTCTACAACAGACTGTATATGTATCATGCTTATTAGATTATTAAAGCTATCCTAGCACTTCAGCAGGAAGTGCTGCAGTGCAAGTGCATTGGCTCATGAATATGGACACATCAAAGAGCGATCTCATTTGGAAAAATGTGCACTGGTGCCGGTATTCTAGCGATCTTCTAGATCTCGCATGAGGACAGGTAATCATGTTGGGCTGTGTGCTATCGTTGCAGGGTGGCACCCTCTTCCTGGACGGCAAAACACCAGAGCAAATTGGCGTGCCGCAGTGGCGGACACAGGTCACCTACGTGCCGCAGTCTCGCACGCAGCAGAAGGGCACACCTTCAGAGCTGTACTTTGCAGCCCAGGTATCACTTCTCCTTCAGGAGGTCAATGCCAAATCCCACATGGAGCTTCAATGAAATGCAGTCATGAGCATGCATGGGCATGGAGTCGAGTATAATCTCTCAGAGGGCACTTTAAGGGCCCAGAAATTTGACCCTCAAAGCAACATCATTAGTGCTGACAAGGTTGCCTGTGCTCACAGCAATTCAAGGCACAGCGAGGACGGCCCAGAGGGGACCTTCCAGCGCTTGTGGCAGAGCTTGGCTTGGAACAGAGCGTGCTCAACCAGCCCTGGGTTGAGCTCTCGGTGCGGTTCCTCTCTCCAACCCCTAATTTCCTCCCTGCATCTCATGTGCAGCACATCCGCTTGGCCTCTGTCCTCTCCCTTCTGATACGTGGCTTGCTATTGCAACTCTTTGCCAATAGGGATCCCTGAGAAGATGAGCTGCCTTGCAAGCTGCATCTGATGCTGCGGGAGGAACAGCATGAGGAAGTACAAAGCTGGCTTTTACAGAGCATGCCAGCCCATCACAGGAGTCCTCCACTGCACAGAGATAGCAAAGCCTAATACCTGAAATGCCCCCTTGGCAAAAGGGAGTTGACGGGACTCAAATGGCGCAGGGCGGACAGGCGCAGCGGGTGACGTTGGCGATCTGCATAGCGCTGAAACCCACCTTCCTGCTACTGGACGAGCCGACATCAGCGCTGGACCACGACTCAGCGCTGGCGGCTGAGCGCGTGCTGACATCATCCGGCTGCGGCCTGATCTGGATCACCCACGAGGACGCCCAGCCCCTGCGCGTCGGTGGCCGCGTCCTGCAGCTGCCCCTGGGCACAGAGGTAGTTACATGCCCTAAATGGGATTGAGAAGACCTAAAAATGGACTGTCTTATTGAGGGCTTTAGAGGACTGTATTTGAGCATCCATCCGCTGCATGTCATGTAATCAGAGTGTAGAAAAAGAAGTGTGCAAAGCTTCGGGGTCCAGAGGAATACACATGTAGGTGTGACAGCCCCTCTGTCAGCTTGAAGAAAGGCAAGAGCCACGCCAGATCTCTGGCAGGCATGCATGCATGCATAGGTCACATCATACCTCCTGCAGGAATTGCTGTGTGTGTAAAGTCGGAGATGCATGTGGCCAAAGGGAGTTCAGCCGAGATGTGCAGGGGCAAATGCACACTGTCAAATGTAATAATTCTCTCATTTCTATGTGTGGTGTGCTGTGCGCGCAGTATCCTGTGACGCAGCTGACGTCATCTGTGGAAGGGAACAGCAGTGCAGACACCCTCGCCTCTCAGGATGAGCATGTCAAGGAGGCTCTGATCGAGGTGGCAGTGCAGCAATAAAAACCCACAAACTACAATTATAGCGCAGGTGAGGTGGCCAAGAGATCTGTCATTGCCTGCCTGGCTCACCTCCAAGACTCAACACTCTTGAGGCTTTGGCTGAAAACGTATGAATGGTGGCTGAAATCATGATGCGCGCGTTACAGGCGTCTATTGACTTACACGCAGCACCATGCTCGGGGGGCGATGCATTGCTTTACACTGTCCGTTTGCTGTTTGCAGGTTGAGTGCCCAAGGATGTCCGCCGTTTGCACCATGTTGCCCCCTTCAACATCCTACTGATGTCCCAAGACCTCTTTGCCGGCCTGGGCTCCATGCCAGGCAGCAACCCCCTGCAGCATGCCGAGCCCCTGGGCCCCTTTGCACTGCTGCTCTCCGCTGCATTGGTCCTCGTGAATGCCGCCATCTCTGTCCGCTTCTCCCTCGGCCTCCATAGGACGCTCCTTGTAGCCTCCGTCAGGTGCGTATATACCTATGGCCCTTTATTTGCCTCTTGACCCACACGGAGAACTTTGCCTGCTACAGATCCGTGGCAGATGCCTTGTGTTGGTCGCATCTCTGAGGCCTGAATGCAGTATGGTACCCATCCGAGTCCTCTATCTCTCCTGTAAATTCTCAGAATTGTTGCCAACATGCTGTTCAGTAGTTGGCACACAGGCCTGCTGAATTTGCAGGTAGTCCCAGATTTCCTTCGGAACTTTTCATCCAGAGAAGGGACGGATCTTTCTTGATGGACTCTGATACTACCTGCCAAACGACCCTGTTGCCAAGGGTAACTCTCACTGTCAAGTTCCTGCTAACCTGCAGGTGCATACTGCAGCTGAGCCTCCTGGGCTATGTGCTGGCGCCCCTGTTCCACTTCAACACCTGGTGGCTGGTGCTCCTCTACGCAGGCGCCATGCTGGCAGTGTCTTCTGCCGAGACCGTCTCCCGCCCCAGCGCCTCCTACAAGGTACCCAGCCATGATGAGAAGGAGGCATTTTTACATCTTGCACACATATTGCAGGGTTCAACAGCAATCTTCCTTTGCTACAGAGGAAATGAAAAAAGACTAAGACTAGTTTAAAAGCGCCTCTTCCCATGGGCCCATTCAACCATCGAGGGGTGTCTCTGGTGCTATGCCTCACCAGTAAACGCTCTTCCGGAGGGAATTACCATGCCATCCACCCAACAGCATCGACAGCTACCCCCGAAAGTCTGACTAGTCACTTCACATGCAGATATAAGTCTTACTGACGGGCTTGTGTGCTTGTTAATTTTCTGCAGCACTAATCATAATTAGAACGGCATATTGCAGGGCATGCTGCTGCACGTGCTGGGCTCTCTGGGGGCATCAACTGGAGCGGTGATGGTGTATGCGCTGCTGCTGGTGCTGCGGCCGCGCCCCTGGTGGGACGCCTCCTATGCCATCGCCGTGCTGGCCTACCTGCTCGCCAACTCGCTGTCCTGCGTCTCCGCCGGCCTCTCCAGCGTCATCCAGGAGCTCACACTAGGTGCGCAGGCTGACTGTCGGTGATTGTGTTGCTCCTGTTCTGCACCTGTCAAGCATGCTGGCCCGCCTATTGGACTCTAGCGTTCCCAGAGAATTTGTACTGGAGTTATATACATCCCCGTGGCGTTCCTGCAAGGGAGGGGGTACGCTGTGGCTTGCGTTTGTGCTTGGCACATGTGCTGTCATGACTGGTGGCTGTACATGTGGCAAGATGCGGGCGAGGTCACAGCACTCATCTGTGGAACCGCCGCGCTGTTACAAGGTGTCATAAGCCACGAGCAACATTCTCAAGTTTCCTTCACCGCGACTAAACGATTCTTTGTTGAGTGTCTCCATTGCAACCTCTCTTACAGCACACAGGATACTATATGCTCGCTGGCTGCGCTCTGGGCGGAGAATATATTGAGCCCAGAGCGGAATGTGACGGGCACACAGTACCCTGTGTGCATATCCCTATCCCCTGTCAGCTCAGCATGAATGAGAAAGTGAATGAGATAACCAGATGTCAAGCAATGGGTGAATTGAGGGGTGCATGGCGCAGGGCGGCTGCATGTGGAGCAGATGTTGACAGTGGGCGCCAGCCGCTGGGAGGCCACACAGGGAGTGGTGCAGCGCTCCATCAGCGCTGCTCTGGGCCCCAGCCTGGCGCACATGGGCGCTGCCGGCATTGTCACCCTGCCCTCCTTCATGAGCGGCCAGCTGCTCGGCGGCGTTCCCCCCATCCAGGTAAGGCTTTTACCTACTTCTCCCTTGCGAGAGGTTGGATTGCAAAGTATATTGGGTTAGTCTCGTACCTGCCATCAGTCTCCTCCCTGGACAGGACAGAAGCTGCTGTGCAGAGCATAGGGGGAAGCTGTACATTGTGTTGCCTGCCCCAGGCGGCCTGCAGAGCCTTGCAAAAGGTTGGACTTGGTTGCAGCTCAGCCATTGTTGACCTTCTTGCCAATAGATACATGCTGCCTGGGGATATCAATCTAATTGTACAGCTTTGGCCCATTTGATGAAGATGCCATCCGCACATGGGTGTCATGGTATCATTTTTTTAAGTGATTGCTGTTGGCAGTCTCCTAAACATTGCAGGTCTGAGGGGCGCAGGTGGCAAGGTACCAGATCGTGGTGATACTCCTGTCGGCGGCGGTGGCGGGCCTGGCCAGCACAGCGACTGTGCTGCTGGCAGTGAATGCCATCGTAGATCAGCAGCACCGCATCCGTGGGGAGCGCCTGCGTCCGCGCTCCGGCCAATCGGGCGTCGCCACCTGGGTGCAGGCACAGATGGCCAAGGTATCTTTTTGAGCCTTTCGCTCACTGCGCCTGACAAAATTGGAACAAAGCATCTTTCACCTGGGTTGCGGTTGCGGGATTCTGGGCAGTCCTCTGAATCAAGTGGAACAGCAAGGCTTGGCCACAGTCCTCCTTCACCATTCCGTCCAGGTGTTGAGACTCTTTAGGACGCCAAGGTGTCCTGTTCTGTCTCTGTCTCTGTGGTTATTTGCTTCATGGCAATGTGGGTATCAGAATAGAATCACTTTGAGTGCCTGGACGATCCTCGAGCAAGCCCTGCTGGCCCTTGATTCTCCTGAAAGGCTTGCCCGAGGTCCCTTGAGGCTCTTCCAAGTGTCCAGCCTCCGTAATGTTTAAAGGCATGTGACTACGGTCCTCTGCAGCATTTCCAGGGACAACGTTCGTCACGTGAGCGGGGCCTTGGCCAGCTGACGTAGCATTTATAAAAGACATAATGGATGGCGTGAGATGGTCTTTAACCTGTTTACAGAACAACAAAATGATGGCTCCAGCAGTGCAAGCGCAATCGCCTGTGCCCTGCGGCTGCCATGGTTGCTGTGAGTGATCTGCTGCTCAAGCAATATCACTTCTCTTTCTGTGCGGCAGGGGTGGCATGCAGCGCGCAGCGGCACGCGGCGGCTGGTGACGAGGCTGCGGCTGGCTTCCCGGCAGCGCGCCAGCTGGCAGCCGGCCCCGCAGCCGCGCTCCTGGCTCGGCCGCTCCGCTCTCGGCCGCCGCGTCTTTGGCGGTGCTGCGGTGCGCTCCCAGTCTCATACGCGCATCCTCTGTGCCATCCCTTCTGCCACAGTATAGATCATGTTGTGCGACATCTAAGGAGGACCTCGTGATTACAAAGGCAGCCATCATGGTCCCAGGAGTTCTAATTGTTGAGAGAATGAGACGATTGGAGTGGGCAGTCATTCACTGGAGGGAGAATGTGATCAAAGCAAAGGAGGTTTATATGCACTGAGGAATTTGGCGTCTGGACATATTGTCAGCCCTTCCAACTGCCTTGCAGCATCATGCATAACAGAAGAAGGGTCCATCCATCGCAGAAACTTTCTGAAGGAGGCTTCCTCAGATAGCCACATGCAGCTTCACAAGCCTGGCCCTCACAGAAGATTGTTTTTTAAAAATGGGCTGAGCTTGAAAGTGCATCTAATCGGCAGCGCAAGGAACCATACCTGTCAAATTGCGAGCCACTCTGGATGAGCTCCCTCTCAAAAAAACCCTGCGCTGCAGGCGGAGGACGATGACGTGCTGTCGATATCGAGCCGGCTGCGCGACGTGATGATCGGGTCGGAGGACGAGATGGAGAGCGTCATGAGCGGGCCGCTGTCCGATGACGGCCACGATGACGGCCACGCGCATCATGCCGGCCGCCGCCAGAGCACCTGACCTTAGGGGAAAAGGAATGCAACTATCAAGTCAGAGCGACCACCAGAAATTAGAGGAAGGGCTGCCTCGCAAATGGACATCATGCAGCAATATACTGCAATGATCCTCCGGCCCAGGAGCACGGAATGCGCACAGCCATGGCGTGTCAGGCATTAGTGGCTGCGCAGTTCCGCGCATCAACAGCTGAACTACTGCAGGACCAGGAAGCATAGCAACCCTTAACTCATAGATGGTGTTGTGTTGCCCAATTGGGAGAAGTCCAACATGAGTGAGTGGTTTACATGTGCTAATTTGCATGCAGGGTTCTTGTTTTCTTGCAACAGATCAGATCTAGATCAGTTTTGCTGCTGCAAATGGTGGGGAGAAAATTTGGGGATTCTACATCATATCTCAAAGAACAGGTTAGTGGACAGTAAGATGGCCAGTAATATAATTGTGACATGAATGGAGGAACAGCATGCATTGTCGGGTCTAGTACACAATATATAGCTGGCAACTGCTTTGCTAATTGTTTCAAGGTTAGGGTGTGCAGTTTGTGTATTACATGCTATTTTGCATCATTGAGTAAATTGCAGTGAATAGCAGTGTAGGTGAGGAGATTCATGTGACTTGCCTAAAACTGTTACAATCCATTCTTCAGACCCAAAATACCAGCACGATCTTACCAAGTAGTGTACATGCAGCCCTGTGCGTCGCTACAGAGCAACGCCAGGCCTTTCTCTACTTCTACATCAGCGCTATGATATGGATCTCTATTCTGAAGGGCCTTAATTTCTGAACTACGGTGTTCCACTGGCATGTAGCCTCCGCTCAGCACCACCTGACATGAGATTCTATCGATCAACTAATAGGCATCCATTATAATCTCACAAGAGGACACAGGTCCGCCAATAGAAGTGCCCATCATCACATTTGCAATCCGGCAACACAACGAGCAGTCACCCCTGAATGTGTCACACTCTGCCTCGGTGACACTTTCTGTTATATCTGGATTGCCAAAAGACAACATAGACAAGCCATCAAGATGTGCTCATAGAACTGATTTGGGAAGTATCTTAAGGTGCAGAGGTCAGCAAGCCCCTCACACTTGCACAGAATGCGGCAATCCCTCGAAGAAAACGTGATGGAAAGGAATGCCCAGACACCCAAAATTGATGGTTTCACAGGAGGCCAGATATTTGATGCTGGGCCTTTCACAGAGCCCAGCCGCGGGTGTCTCACAAGGGCAGCACAAGGCCACCATACACAGCAAAATTGTCAAGCGCCCACTTTTGTTCCGGTCAACCTCCCTTCCCACCTCCCTGCTAGCTACCTCTTTGGTGCTGCAGCTGACTCAAGACCCACATGAAGCCCGCACATGCAGACAAACATGAGCCCACAAGTCAGCCTTCACACGTTTCGAGAGTCAATGACGCCTGTGCTTAACTCAATAAGTAGAAAAGCACCATGATATTCATGCTTTGCTGCAGGCTAACAGCGCCTCTCAAGCTCACTTTGACTGGAATCAACAACTCCTGAAGCGTATTGCCATGATCCAGAATCTTCCAGAAACATAGATTGCCTTGCGGCTGCACGCACAGTAACGCACATGCCACCGAATAGTGATGCACACAGCACTGCTCCCAGGTGTGCATGGTGTTCGCACATTGTTGCAAAATGATTTGTGCCGCTTTGACGCCTGGGTCACACATCCACTCCCCTCACTCTTAGGCCCCCACTGGACCTCTCTCCCTTTCAAAATGGCCTTTGGACCAGTTGAGCCAGCCAGCCCAAACCCTGCACATCCTCCACGTGTCTATCCTGACAGGCAAATACGAATGTTTGGCCTGGCGCCGCCGCCGCACCATGCCAGTCTTGATTGTGATGCAGCCACAAACACCTCTTGGGGTGTCTTGCAACTGGCCATCTTTTCCTGCCGCTAATAGCAAAGCCCCGGCTTATGCGCATCTGCCAAGGCACTCGCTGTCCGCTCCAGCCGCTGCTGCTTTCGCCTGAGCTGGCGACTGAGCACGGCATGACATCATCATGTGCCCATGTGGCGCGACGACTCATTCCTCCGGCAGGAGGCGTTCCAGGCGAGCCTTCAGCTCCTCCAGCTCATAGTCTGTGGAGAAGTAGGCGCCCGCATTGTTGTGGAATTGGCCGCTGAGGTAGTGGTAGGGCAGCTGCTGCGGCTGCTGCGTGGCAGCTGCCGCTCCCTCGCCAAAAGCACGCCGCTCTGGATCGCAGTCCAGCACGCTCCAGCGCCCTTCCCTGATACACCCCAACATGCATGCATCAGCAGATGCATCCCAAGCCTCTTGCTCTCAAAAGGTCAGCAGTAACAAGCGCACACAGACAAGCATCTGAAGGAGCACATGGGCTCGCATCGGCGCTAAAAGACAGCATGCCTCGCATCATGCCTTGCCACAGGCCGATACAGTACAGCAAAAGCTGTAAGTGTACAGCACCAACATTCTCTAAAAAAAGGACTACCAGATTCAAAAGTGACTGAAAACAAAGGAGAATGAACCAAAAAGCTCACCTGAGGCGCAGGGAGCGTTCCCAGTCGGTCATGCCAACGTTGTAGTCGGGCGGAGTGAACCAGCTGCCCCGGGGCTCCAGGCGGCAGTTGTAGCCGGCGTCGCTGCAAAACTCCAGCAGCTCCTTTGGCTCGATTGGCATCACATTGGGCACGTGCGGCATCGTCGCCTGCAGCAGCGTGCAATACCTGCAGCACAAATGCACACTCTTGTCACCACCTGAACTGCTGTGCAATTCAAAACCATCGCTGAAGATCAAACATCCCTGCATGCTCCTCTCCCCCTGCACGTCTATTCCCTCAGTCTGCCTCTCACGGATGCAGACCACCATCCAAAAGACAGCTTTTCGAGCCGCAATGTTACTTGTCCCAATGTTCACGAGCTCCCCGATGCAGGTTTTCAAGATTAAAAATATCCAGAACACCCACGGAGACGTCGCAAACAATGAGGTTAGCATGGCGCCTGGGGGGTTGTGTGATAGTGGGAGGGCGCGCACCGCTCGGCATCTTCTAGGTCCTCAAAAGCCACGATGGTGTCCTGCGGCAGGCCCTCCTCCCGGGACATGGCGCGCAGCGAGTAAATCCCTTCCGTCTCCGCCTCTCCCACGCCAAACAGCAGCACAAACACCTGCACCAGTATGCACGAATTAGTCCTCCCATCTACCACCCAAGGCCATCACATTAATAGCAACAACCCTCTCCCTAGATGATTGATGAGGCCCAAAAGGCTGGGCATTGGCTCAACCCAGCCATTGCTGCCCTTTGCAGAGCACCAGGCGTCGCCAATCGAAAAGCCTCACTGACCCAAATCCTCCTCCCATGCCCTGGCTGAATGCTAGCTGCTTTCAAGGAGGGGACTTGTGCAAGAAGAGGGTGCACACCTGGCCCATCTTGCCCCAGATCTCCTTGGAGTCTGACAGGTGCAGCCCGGCCGACATCTGGCCCAGCTCCACGCCATGGCCCTCAGCGCCCTCGCCCGTGGGCAGGTTCACTGGGAACGGCGTGTAGCCGCCGTCGTCTGTCAGGTCCCAGCTGTCCTCGTAGCTAAACTGGTTCACCGGCCGGTTTGGGTGGCTGCTGCTGGGCAATGACGGGAACGCCCCCCTGCCGCTCGTGGACGGCGCGCCGGAGTCCAGGGAGTTGTACCGCCGCCGCATGACCTGCAGGGGGCATGATCTTATGAGCCCTAGGCGGCTGGATCATTGTGTAAACTTCCTTCCTTCCTGATGCGCTCAGCACACAACCTGAGCTCCTCCCAGCTCTTAGCATATGATGTAGCATCCCATAGATCCGGGACTACAATAAACACAGCAGAAACACCTGGCAAAAGCTCTGTTTAGCCAGGTCTGCAACGAGCGCGTTGCAAGACACAGCAGAAGCTCTCAGTACTGGCTGTGAGATCTGATAATGTAAATGAGCACTGTCAAATTCCTAAAGTTGCCTTCCATCGCTATGTATCATGATGAACGTCTGTTGGCGAAGAAGTGGCAGCAAAGTTAGACAAGACAACCCACCTTCCATTCCTCATCGATCGGGTCTGGTACATTGTTGCTGCTGCTCTGTGAGTCGCGGCGCTGAGAGTTGAAGTCACCAAGACAGCACAGCGTCTGAACTGACCTCACTCCTGCACACACACAGACAGTCAGTAAGGGCATACCCCTCGTATGGCCAAATGGAACTGAAATCAATCGCAGCAGCTCACGACTGAGCCTACAAACAGGAGATTGAAGATCCATATAAGGGAATGGATTTCTGCCAAGTTTGGGGCTCTGTTGCCCCATACCAGATGTACCGTACAACGTGACCTGGTGGTGCTTTGACCTCCCAATTTAACACCAGCCTGTCCCCTGGCTGTCGAACATATTGAAACTTTTGCTTTTAATGGAAGGCTTGGACAAACACCCTCTGCTCATAATCACTAGCTTACAACGAAGCGACATAACTCAGCTCCAGCACCGGAGGGCGAAGCCTTGTCCCCGACCTCGGCTCTCCAGAAGCTATGGCGAGCTATCAAGACTCAGATCTCGAATGCGGCACCCAATTTGGGCGCCGTCGAAGGCGGACTATTTCTCCCAGGGCTGCTTACAGCAGCCAAGGCCAGGTATCGGACAGGGCCGCCAGTTGATACCCCAAAAGGTCCACCAGAAAGAAACACAACTAGATCTATTCAAGGCGCTGCCTTCCTGAATTTCGATGCACGGAGGGCGCGGGGCCAAAAAGCTGCTGCAGAGCCCCAATGCCTCTGTGAGCCACAAACACACGGTGTCCCCAGCTCCCACCCTGCTACAGGCCTCCGGAGACCCATGTCGTGTCCTCACCTTGACTGCACCGCAAAGCTGCCGATGGTGCGGTGATGTAAGCTCGAAGAGCGTTGTTCTTGGCCGCGCTGGGGCCAACAGCGCAGAAACCCTGCAGCCTGCCCGCAGCCATACTCCCGGGTGCGCCACAGACAACGACTTCTGCTGGCGTCCTCTGACTCCCACAGATCTGGTGAGACCGCTGAGGCCACCGTCAATCGTCCAGCCTGTCCGTCGAGATTTACTGCGAGAAATCTGCAGCTCTGCTTATCCGAGATCTCGTCTCCGAAGCGTTCCCTCCTTTCCAGGCTTGATGACGTCCATTTCAGATGTTTCAGTGCATTCTCTTCATCTGTCACGAAATAGTTCAATCGTCTGAAAAGTTATATTTGATATTAGGTTTCCACTGTATTTTCAGTGACCGCTCTTCTGCTTGTGGAGGATCACAAGCAGAAGTGATGTATGCAGACACTTTGGATCCCGATCGAGGCGCCCCTGGCCCTCGTAACAAGGGACCCGGAGGCAGAGGAAACGAGCGTTATTCACGGCAGATTGATGAGCTGGATTACATCGTGCCGCGGGGTGGCTATTACTTCGAGGTTGGTTGATCAGTTGAGTTGGATCTGTTTCCTGATATTTCTGGTGCCAAGGCTTGTGAAACAAGGTTGATCACCACTTGAGACGTGCAGCACGACGACCGCGACGTCTGGAAGCCAACGAGGGGAAACCAACAGCAAGGTATTTCCCCTTCTCCAGCGCAACGCTCGATACCAGCTGATGTGCAGGTTTTTGCCGAGTTGAGTGCGTTCTTTAGAACGTTTGCGAGGTCAAAATTCCAAGATATGGTCACTTGTGCGCAGCATTTGTGACTACTAGAATTTGGATCACCCTTTGACCGAGTCTTTACTACAGGTGGAGCTGACTACAGGCCACCACCAATGCGCAATGGTGGAGACAGGGGGCCATCGCAATACAATTCTCGGCCCCAGCATCGCGGCGGCAATGGCTTCAATGGTGCACCAAGGGGTGGTGACAGGGAGCAGCACAATGGCCGCGCCACTCTGATGTCCAGAATAGGTGAACCATAAGTACCTCCTTGTCCTTTTCTATCGATACGGCTATTGCGAGACTGCAGATTTATTGGTCACACCGCACACATGATGTGTCAAAGCGTCAGGCACCTGCAGGGTTTTTACCAAGGATCAATTCTCTTCTGTTGCTGAAGATGCCACAGCCAGCCGACGTGACAAAGGGGTTACACATGCATGCCTGTCTCTGCGAAGGTGGCCCCAGCAGCAGGGCGCTGCCTCCGTCGCCGCAGGCAGAGCGGCCGGTGCTGCACAGGGAGCGAGAGCGGTCGCCGGTGGGACGCGCAGAGCAGCGGGCAGGCCACGATCGCGCAGCCGAGCGCCGCCGGCCGGAGGACGTCGCACCGGCGCGCCCGCGCACCATCCGCAGCCAGGTGCGCCTAGCCCCATCAACGTTATAGATGCCCTATGCAAACCCTGTCAGCCACATCCTTCCCCTGCAGAACCTTCACTTTGTTGCTGGGCAACATCTGCTGCCAAGTCAGGCGGCATCCTCAAAATGGATAGCAGAGGCTCTCGTGCAGTGTGAACACAAGATATTGTACGGAGCCTTGTTCCAGTCGTGGAGGCAGACTTGGGCAAGGAGCTCAGGATGATGGCGGTTCACAAAGGCAAGCGCCTGCTTCCTCCCTTGGCCTCTTACTTGAGACAGGCTGCTTGTCCAGGTGCATTATGATGGCAAGGTGAGCACCGCGCCAGCTCCGGCCGAGACCGAGGCAGATGACAAACCGCCTCGCGGCCGTCACAGCGACGCCCGGGAGCGTTTGGACGGCCCAGACCATGACGCGCAAAGGAACGTCTCGCCAGATCAACGCCAGGTCAGCGCGCCGCGCGGAGACCGCGGCCGGGATCCCGGCAGTGCGCCCGGCCGCCTGGCCGGGCGCATCACCTCGCAGGTTGTTGGCTTCGACAGGTGGGCAAGATCTGCGCTCTGCCACATTGCTGCCTTGAATACCAGTAGTGCATCTCCCGGCGGCGCCGGTGCCGGTGCCGGTGGTCCGACATTGATCGTTGTTGCTGAGGAGCATCTTTGTCTGGCTGCTACCTGTGATTAGCCTTCCTTCCTGCATTGCTTTCAGCACTACACCTTCCCTATAGCATGCTGTTCGTCGCACGTTCAGGCGATCACAGTGCTGTACAGTATGTAGGGATGCAGCAACAATCCAGTAACAGGTCATTTGCACTGACTGACACACTTGGTGTCGTGCAGGCTGCAGCAGCGGGAGCAGCCAGATCCTGGGCACCAGCAGAGGAGCAGCGGCAACAACATCAACCGGGCAGGCAATGGAGTCTTCCAGCGCCTTGGCGGCACAGCACCATTGCAGCCCAGGTGCCTCACTGTCTGATGGTCATCTCAGATCATCCAGCGTGGGCTTCCACAGATTTCCTACACTGCTCTTGACCTGGGCACCTTTTGGACTGTGCAGCACTTTCTGTGTTGGGGATGAACTGCAGGATCAGCCGGGTAAGTGTGCAGCTCTGTCAGTTGCCGGACGCGTCTTAGTAGATGCGGCGTCTGACCAAAGCGTTGGTGTGGGCAGGCCGGCGGGCGGCATGCGCGCGGATGCAAGGGGCAAGTGGGGCCACGACTTGTTTGAAACTGTCAACGCAGAGCAGGAAGAGAAGCCCAGCCTGCTGCGGAAGAGCCTTTTGTTCTGAAAGATGCCCACATGTCAGCCTGTGTCCGACACATGTGCACAGGCTGTCGTTCGAGTCAAATGACATTTCCGCAAATTACTGTGTGCGCATGCAGCTGTCCAGTGCAAGTTCCATCGCTGTGTTTGATTTTCTGCAGCATGGCAACTCACCTTCTCCATCTTTGTACCAGCCGCATGCAGGCATGCAACAATTGTGATGGTGCCTGAGCCAGCTGCTTGACAAAGGCCAAGTAGTGGACGACTGGAATGCATGCTCATTTATAAGGGATCTGCAACTTTTAGTATTACACCCCAGTGGCTCCATATCACACTCGCACACTGCTCCAAAATTTTGTTGCTCTCACGCAGCAATCTCACATTTCCTCCGCCTCACAACACTTTATACACTGATAGGCCTCAATATGTAACCCAACCACTCCAAAGTTTACAACAATCCTAACATCGAAGATTGTACTTCCCAGTTCATAATTTGTGTTGTGTGTCACAACCTTATCTAAGATTCCTGTAAGACCTCGCTGAGGTGATAAACTTATTTATTCACCATGAGTGCAGCTGTGCGCTGAACACCCTGCTGATTGTTCTGTTCCAGGACTCATCTGAGTCCATTTATCCCAAAGAATGAATGGACCCTGGGGGGACAAGACACCTAAACTCCTAGAGAGCGACCTAGAACTCCTAAGAGAGGCGACCTAGGGGACAGTCCAGGCTTGCTGGAAATGAATTGCAATGCATTGCAGAAGATGAGCAGACTTCAGCAAAGATATATGCGTTTGGACGAATTCTCTAGATGACTAGTTGCCCTAAAGCGTTGAGTGCACCCTAAGAGTACTTGGTCCATCATACCCACATGTAAAAAATACTGTGGTGCGACTGCAAACGCGGACTGGGGCTGCACGAGCTCCCAGTTTACTGGCTGCCAGCAGCGAAACCGCGGCCGGACCCGGGGGTGGGCTTCTTCTCGATGACTGAGTGGGCAATTGCGGAAATTCCCTTCTGCTTCTGCTCCTCCTCTGCCATAGCCATTGCGGCCATACCCACTCCGGAGCCGACAGCGACACCGGCGCCCGCGAGGGCGACCAGGCCGATGAGGGACAGGCTGATGTTGATGTACTGAGCCGACATTGTGGGTTTCTCGGGCAGAGCCTGTCGACAGCACCAAACATGATTTAGGGCATATTCGTGCCACACCTGGGCCAGCTTCCCCAGCAAACATGGCGGCTCGGTGCATACATTGACTCTCACAAAATCACAGGAAACACACGGGGACCAGCTCTTGAACATAACATCCGTGGTCAGCTTCGGGAGGCTTCAACATCCAGCACACCTATTTTGAGAGGGTCAAAGTATGCCAGGCACAGTGGGGCGGCAGCGCACCTGGATTCCGGTGTGGGTAATCAGCAAATGTGAAGTAGATTGCTCTGAGCGATCGTTGGCGGTGGATGACTTCGACCGGCTCCGCTGGATCTTTTAACTTCTGTGGCAGCGGCAGAAGCCGTGCATAAGGGGGAGGAGGCGCCAAATTAGGGCCTGACACGTTTCTGAGCCTCACGTTCCAGCGTGTCAAATGACGTCACTCACCTTCCTGCCTTGCTTCAACCTTCCTCGGCCACCCATGCTGTCACAGCGCTTCTCGGTCCTAGTGTGTCAGATCTGTGTCCCCGGAGGCCCACAGTGTGTTTACCAGATTGAAGCGGACAAGAATTAGTGAAGCTGTGGTAGGAAATAAGCTCTGGATTATTTATATTCTTGTGCGAAAAAAGCGTCATGGCTTCGCTGTTGCGGACGGGGAGGGGTTTCGAAAACTCCTGGTCGCACCAAAACAACAACGCGCTGACCGAGAAATGGCTGGAAAAGATGGTCAAGGCCGGCAAGCTGCCCGAGTCGGCCCTGCAGATGCTGCAAGCCAGGAACGCAGACAGGGTGCAGACGACACATATTACGAGCCGGCCTGCGGCAGAGATTGTTCCCCAGTACACCAAAAGCCGTATTCCTGGTGAGTACCGCCTTGACCTATTTGACCAGGATCCTGCAGGACCATGACCTGAATTTATAATGAGGCTCAAGTATGTAGGTATTCTGCGTTCCAATAGTACAACTCCCAGGAGTGCTTGCCCGATGTGCCCACAGCGAATGCCTCACAAATAGCAAAGGCCTGACACCCTGCTGGCTGGTGTTCCATCTGCAGTTGCCAGGGAGGCAGCCAACTTCCTGAACGAGGTGCGGCCCTCAATGCCCTCCATGTCGCTGGGCCGCGCTAGGTGGAGCACAGAGGGCGGCTCTGTCTTCTCCGTGGCTGATGGCAGGCGGCTGGCCCAGGAGCCTGTGCGCATCCCCACCCCCTTCGAAGCGATGCGGCTCAGCCGAGTCACCAAGGCCACCATGGAGACCCCTCTGGTTGCTGGCATTCGGTGAGGGTCCTGTACCATCCTTGCTCACCTGTCGCCTCAACGTTGCATTTGAGGAGCATGTACCTTCCATATTGGACCGTAACATGTTGCCGTGTCCAGAGGTGGGCCAGAGGTGTTGAGGCAAAAGTGAACAGAGCAGTCTTCTGGAGCATTTGGTGTCCAGCATGCATGCACAGGGGTGTCAGTATGGCACACTATGGTATCATGTGAGGATTTGCATGGCTTGTAAGATTGACAGGCTGGTGTGACATGGTCATCTGGAGACTTTCGACATGCGCATCCTGTTTACTGTATCCTGTCCTGCTTTGCAGGCTGCTGCCAACTTTCACCCCTGGGCGGGCGATGATGTGGGGCACCATTCTGGCCATCTGGGGCACCGGCGCCCTCGTCATGTCCTCCTCGCGCGCCCTGGGCATCAGTCGGGTGCGTTTCCTGCTTCCACACAATGCCAGCTTGCTCGATGAATGCTACAGACAAATGTTTATATCACAGAATCCCCGTTAGTAAGACAATCACCTGCATGCTGTTTCTGCTGTAGTTTGCTGGCCCCCACAGTGTAGTCTGCTGTCAACACTCGCTCCTCGCTCCTTTGCTCAGCGTGGATGATAATTGGCTGTACATGCGAGCGAGTCTTCTCGGGCCAGCTGTTGCAATATTTTTTTGAGCCCTTGGGCAGACATGCAGTCTGTTGGACAGTCTTAACCATACAACCTGCAGATTTTGCACCGAAGGGTGGACTGAAGATAAATTGACGAAGGCCAACAAAAGCGTTGGAGCATGTGCTTTATTTTGAACACAATGCAAAGGAGCGTGCAGTTGGTTCTGGAAAACTGATTGGGTGCTTGTGCTGCACAGGTGGAGGAGGCTGAGGGGAAGCTGCGCGGCGCCTTGGAGCCCACCATCGCATGGGTGTCCAGTGTCGTGTCGCCGCTGAAGGGCTCGCTGACCTTCGAGTCAATGCGCGGCCCTGCAGATGCGGACAGCGAGTTCTCGCAGCTCACCCGCGCCCTCAAGATCAAGCTATCTGAGCGCTGAGACTGCCCCTCGCAGCGTTGGAAACCCAGTCAGGAATCGGGTACACGACACAAAGCAATAAGTGGATGGTTGACACGTCTAGCAAGTCTCGTAAATAATTGGAGCAGTGAGGTGGTTGCAAAAGTATTGGGGACACTGCAATTGCTTTAGGACAGGTACTTCATTAGGCCAATTGTTTGCATTTATTCCCGGGTTTGTTGGGGCCGCACACTCAGTGCAGCGCTGATGAACGTCTTGAAACTTGGTGTTGGGGTTGCATGCCTGGGATGTTTATTTCCTGCACATGCAGGCAATTCTTTAGGTGCCACTCATCTGGTCCTTAGGAAAAGGTCATTCATTCAACAGGGGCGGGGCAACAATGGTCCCCTTTTGCTCTGACTGTTAGTTTAGCCTTATGCATGATTCAGAAGTGTTCAGGCAATCTGTGCTCTGAGCCTTGTCCTAGCCAGATCATTATAGAGTGAGCGGGCCAGATTGGCAAGGCTGAGATGGTAGGTAGGCTCTGACAAGTTGCCGGTTTGTATATGAAGTCAGGGCACATTAATTTCTGAGGTACATCTCCGCCTGCTTACAATGGTGGTAGGCGTCATGATCTTACAAGACGAGTTGTGCGGTCACCTTTAGCTAGTAGGTTCTGGAAGTGCAGCTGTGAGTGAGAAAGCTGTCAGAGTTTTTGTCCTTCAAGGAGTTTTGCAGGATGGTTGGGCCTCTGTCTCAAAGTGGCCACATCATGTCAAGCAAATTGCGCTGTACTTGTACTTACAAGCTTGACATGTACATGCCAGCAACACTTTCATAAGTTCGTTGATTGCAATCAAATAAAACGATATAATTCTAAATACGGCTGAATGAAATTTCATTAGATATAGATTTCATTTAAATAGAAACTCAGAGAGCATTGGAACACCTCTGATCACTACTACCATACACACGTTCATATAAAGCACACATCATATACAAATGACTGATGTCGGACATGTTGCCCTGTGTCCAGCGCACAATCACATCCCAGCTTGTGCTTGACCGCCTTGCAGGGATACTATACCACTGCTTGCTACAGCAGCCGGAGACAATGTTTATTCTTTGAAGCGCACGCCGAACAGTGCAGGTAACATTTGCTGTTCCACAACAGGTTCTTGTGTGGAAGTTCCTCCGGGTGTGCAGCTTGTGCTGCTGGTCACACTCTGCTTTCCGGCGACCTTGGTGACAACTTTGTCAGCTGGGTTGCAGCTGCGATCAAGGGGTGCGCCTCTGCATCAGCCGCATCCCGAGGCCCATCTTGCGCAGCCTGGTCAGCAGCAGCCAGCACACATCAGTGTTGATGACCAAACACCGTCAGCAACATGCGCCATTCAAAGTCTTGCATGGCAACATTGTTGCACCTGTGAAGCAGCACATTGAGCACCGGGCTAAAAACAAACGTCTAATGATCAACTGGGTCACAGCCGCCCTCGGGCACGCAAGCCAATTGATCACTCTGTGAGGTGGCGATAGGACTGCCACCCCAAAGCCCGCTGTGACCCAGCAGACTGACAGGCAAAAAAATTGATCAGCGTCTCGGTCAGGTTGACCCCTGACATCACTCCAATGAAGTGGCGGAGGGCTGCACAATAGGCTGGCTGCAGGAGGGTGTCAGAAAGAGTATCAGAGAAGGGTCTTCAAGGAGATGAGTAATATTCACCTTGGATTGGATGGCTCGAAGTTTGAAGTGGGAGTACAAGCAGAAACCCCCGATGGCTGCCACGCATCCAGCCCACAAGTTTGGTGTGAACACCTTCTTCTCACCTGTAAAGATTGCAACAGGTCACACTACATAAGAAACGTGGTAGCATCCGCATTGTGAAGTCTGATGCACAAGCAGTCAAACTTGCGCCTGAGATGACCGCAGCATCATGATTGAGCTTGTTGCTGACACGCTGCCCTTGCTGCAGGTCTGATCGGTTTTCCAAATTGCAATTTTAGCCCATTGGACACCGAGCAAGTTTCTGCAGCGTTTGTTATGTGAGGCTACTCACCCAGGAGGAAGTAGGATAGGATCAGAAGGCCGATGATCTTGGCCTCGCCGATGACTGTGGTGGCCACAGCCGAGGTGTGCAGGATCATGAGCGAATGCACAATATTGTACGACAGCGCCAGCATGCTGCTCAGGATGACCAAGATGTACACATCCCGCCCGTTGATCGCCATGTACTGCTGGATTCGCTGCGCCTGCGTGCACAGCAAGCAGAATAGCAATTTACATCCACAGGCAGAATGTTCCTCGAGCGGATTCTTTACCGTCTGTGCAGAATTCTGTGATGGTTGCAATCGATACCACAGAGGCCCTTCCACATGCAACACACAGCAGCAAAGATTCAAAATGCCAAGTAATGACACTTCCAGCACTGGATCCATGAATCACACATTGAAATTGAGAGAGACATGTGCACAGAAGACTTGCTGACCTCCCCATATTATTCTAGATTGCGTGACCTGGCCCAGCCATGGAAGTTTGTATAGGACATCCACAAGTTTTGCAGTTACTTGCCAGTTTCCCAGGAAGGAAAGCTCACCTCTGATAGGTAGAATATCGGCAGGAGAACGCCGAGGGAGACAGGCGCAGTGTAGAATGCCAGCCGCAGCACATCCAGCTTCTCAGCCAGGAGCCTGCCTGAGAAAGACATCATGGCCCCGTTGCACACTGTCCCCGCTATGCAGCAGAAGATTGCATATGGGCTGCCCACTGCTGTACCCTCATACACCTGCAAGGTGCACAGTCACCTGTTACGTTGCCCATTTCATCGGGTGCAACAAGTAGATTTACAACCACTTTACATGGCATGCCAGGAATCGATATGGGCATTGCCCTGCAACTGATTTTCCAACAGGAGAATACTAGAGGAAGAGTCTGGCAGCACACCGAAAGCATGACGCCGCCTGTGAGTACCAGCAGTCCAGCTGCCTCTCCCTTGCCTGGGACCTGATGCTCCACCACCACCGCCACTATTGCTGTCACCACTGGAATTGAAGCCCTAAGAACATAAGGAAAGATTAATTGGGCGTATGCAAATGAAGGATTAGCATTTTGCTTTCAGGGACCATTCCTGCAATAAGAGGTAGAAGGCTGGTGTGAAAGAGCTCTGTGCATGGGCACACCTGATGATCTGATTCAATGAAAGGCTCATGTTGACAAGGCTGCTGTTGTTGAAGGCTATATTGGCAGCCATGAGGACGCCGATGGCCACGAGGCCCTTCCATTGCTTCTCAATGGACTTCCTATGTGTACCCCGCATGGACTTGCCGAGCATGTGAGGAAGCAAAGCCAGAAAGCTGAATCCCATATGGCAGCATGTCAGTGCCAACGGGAACGTGAAGCCATAACCAGTGCTGCTGGAAAGGACCCATTTGTTTGAGAGGTTGAGAAGCGAATTAAATGTTAGATATATTGCAACAAGTCCAGCAAAGAACAAGAACGACTTTCTTGGTGTATCCGCAGTGCTTTTCATCCCAACTATGCGCCCGACGCCGCGGTCTTCTGCTATAAAAAAGAGGCGCTGGAATCTACTGTGGCAGTCCTTCTCTTGTGTGCCATATTAAATCCCTATGATATACAGAACATCTTCTGCTTCACGATTCTATTCCTTAACAGAAGAAGTGGACGATCGGCTGCATTTTAATCAACTTGTCAGAATTCAATGTTGCAGGACATGCAAATGTCAGGCTCAAATCTCCGACACTTCGTCCAAGGAAATCCCCAGCCTTCGGTCTTTGAAGCTTCCAGTGTGCTCCTTTCTATCTCATTGTGCCCATGACTGGTAAATTTCTGACAGCATCCAAAGTTACATTTTAGTTGATTAATACCTTGGTGCCACCAGTTCCACCACGTGGACCACCAGCCACGCTAGCGCTGGTGCCAGTGGCCCGGGCCTACGGTGTACATGTAGCACAGGGCCTGCAAGTCACCACACTAAGTAGACTTGTAAGCTGCCATTAGATCTGTCAGCTCCAGCAGGTCAAATGCCATTGAGAGTGTGCACAGTAGCCTCAAGTAGCTGCCATCAAAGCCATAGAATCACCATCACACTTGATGAGCTTGCTCATGAGTCGTGCCATAAACATGTTGTACAGCACATCCTGATCAGCTGCAGGTGCTTGCAGCCACCATCACCATGGGCAAAATCCAGGGACTGTATAGCTGTGTCAAGGCTTGAAATTGAGTGTCAAGCGCTGTAAGGAACTTGACCAACGCTGGAATTCAGCCGCGCTCCAATAATCACGTTTCTTCAGGTCCGGTCTCACAAACTTTGAGCGTGAGCCTGCGCAAATCCGAATACATAATCAAAAATTTCATTTGTGTCCTGGACCTGACAGTATGTTTGATCATGGCGAGACCCCTAACTTGCGACAAAGAGCAACGAATTTGCAGGAAGATACCTGGCAGTCCTGTACTTGTGCTGCTGGGCGGCCTGGTGCGCAAAACTCGTTGTTTAGACCTGGGAAGCTCAGGAGTCTTCAGGGCTGCCTGCCTTCTTGGAGGCAATGGTGGCAGTCAGTATGCCCAAGTGGTGATTCAGCAGTACTTCAGGGTCTTCTTCAATCTCATCGATATACTTCAAATAGAGCTGCATGGCTGCCGTGGCATCCTCCCTGCACATTGCATGGATATCTTGACACGCATTTGGCAGATAGTCTGATCTGTTATCAAGGTGATGATGTTTGTTGGGGCCACGAATGTCGCAGCAAGTCTTATTGAGGATGAAGCAAGCACACACCTGGCAGAATGGCGGTAGACTTGGATGTCTTTTCCTAGCAAGTCTGCAGCCAGACAACTGAGTTTGCGCGCATGACCCTTGGACTGGAACTTTCTGAACGTCATAGTGTCTCGCTTCAGATGGCGAGGGTGGATAAGCCCCAGGGCTTCCAGATCTCCCTGCAGGCCGTGGCCCACCAGGATCTTGCCCTGGATTTCCTGGGAAACCCTTGCAGCAACCTCTTGAAGGGGAGGTGCCTCTCTCCATCGGCTCTTTCGCACGCCCCCCACATACCCTCTCGATATGACCTCTTCATCTGTGCAGGACCAAGCAACTTGTTAATCCTCCAGTGACCAACGCATGCAAAGGAGGATACGACATTCACCGTTCAAGCGTGGCTTACCTGGCCGGCAGTAGCTATGATAAAGAATAGTCCCATGTGCATTTACGATGCAGACTTCTCCTGGGACCACAATGTGGTCAGGGCTGCCTCTAAAATGGATGTGCTCCAAATCAATAGCTATAATGGGTGGAGCCGCGAGGAGCCCTTCGCCATCCAAAACCTGTGCATGTGTTAATCTGCATGATCTTCTGCAATCTGGTATTAGACAGCTGCTGTCTGTCAAGCGAGTACGACCGATGTGAATCACAGCAGAAGCCCGCCTCCTCGCTGGAAAGCAATGGTGCCTGTGCAATGCAAGGACTTTGACAGGAGATATGCAGATCATGAAGCATGATCGAGCTCTGGAACTTCAGAATTGTTTGACAAATCGAATACCCAACTCACATTTGGCACGTCAGCCACACAACGGCGTGCTCGAGCCAGCTTCAGTTTCAGTGTAACTGCAGCTGGATCTGAAGTCCAAACGTTGTACCGGCACAAGCATTTGGAATGTCCAAGGGCATGCATTTGGCTTTCTGTTACTCCTCATTTGGGGCAATGATGGCACCATGAGCGCCAGCGGGCACGTGCACCGTCATGCCAAGCATGGCGAGCAGTGCAGCCGCTGCCAGTGGCCATGGGGGCCCGCCAGGCTTAATTTAGCTGTGGTGGCAGCCAGCCTGCCAGCGCAGTGCTGTCACTGCTGTGAGGGACTGCGCAGTTGCTCAGGCATATTTGATCCCATAGCTATAAGACTGCCTGCCAAGTAGGAGTTTACAGGCTCTCAACCTAGGCTAGGTTGATATCAATCCCAATGCACGATCCAACTTTGTTCCAATATTTAGGTTAATACAGCCCATTGCGTTGCACACCATATTGTATAACTGATCATCAAATCACCAAGTTTCATGTATTGAGCTACCATTGCAACTCGTGAAACAGTGTTGGCTCTATCACATCTGAGGCACATCTCGACCCCCTGGCATCCAGTTGGTACAAACGCTTCAAAACTAGACGTCTGGCAGGAGGCACTTGAGAAACCTCAAGCGCCAAGCCACTGTCTTCCACGCGGTTCTCACAAAATCTGTCGGATTGCAGCAAGAATCCTATGTGCGGCACATCCCTTGTATCTGATGCGCCGCAAAATTGTTCATCGAGCGTTTCACCTGCTTGATGATATGATACACATCGTCACCATATACACCTGACATACAAAAGCCTGCCAACTCAGCAATGCCGCGACAATGGCAGCCATGCACAGGCTCTCACTCAAAAGGTCCCGAAGGTAAATCATTCTACAAACACCCTTCCCTCCAGTAACTTGCTGGTGCCCATATCATCATCAAAATTGAAGGTCACATGCTGGCACCATTCTCTCTATGCCTCTTCTGAGTACGCACACTCATCAAGGTACATCATTGCTCATCTCATCATCCACATCTGTTTTGCATCGTCACTCCAGCGCTGCACCATTATACTTGTGCTGTGAAGAAAAGTATTCTGCGGCTGCTGGCAGCTGTGCTGCCTGCCACCTCAACCGGTCTGCTGGCAATAAGCCCAGGGATCATCAAGCAATTTTACTGAGGTGGGGCCATTGCTCTTGCAACAGGCGTGGTCCCCTTCAGCTGTCGGCAGAGAAGGGGCGATAGTAGGCCAGATCCTTCAGCAAGCCTCCACGGAACCAGTCGCGAGGCACCATCTGCACACCAGCACAAGCACAAACTCAACATCACCATTTTGGATCCTGGAACCTTCTCTTATGGTGGCTGATGCTGTGCCATGTTATCTGTTCAGGATGCACAAGTGCTTGCATGCATTGCATGGGGTGATTTGGTGGCATCAGGAGGGAAGCACACCGTGTCATCTGGATGGTACCAGGACAGCCGAGCCTTCTTCCTGTTCTTGGACTCGTCCACCACAAAGGTGCTCTGCATGGCCTTGCTCTGAGCCGCCCTGCAGCAAAGAATGGAAGCCTCGTCAGCATTATACTGCATTGTACAAAGAAGCATGCCGTGTCAGTGCTGCTTGACTGAGCAAAGGGGCAGATGCAACTGATTGCAAGAGCATGTGCAAGTATTGCTTGGTTGTGAGGAAGGGCGCACCATCTTGTGAATGGCAGCACGTGGGGGATGTTGGGAACATGCATCTCCGTGACCTGCTTCCCCATAGCCCTGGCGGCTTTCTTCGCAGCCTCCTGCTCTTCTTTGATGAGCTCATAGGCAGGCATCACTCTCTCCCCAAGCTTCTCAGCCCACGCCCTCAGCGGCAAGCCATCAAATGGGTCGCTGGATTCTGCTGCCTGCTGCTGCTCCTCCCGGCTGGGGTGGGTGTACTTGCTGTCACGCACAGGAATGTGCAAGTCCGCGCCGATGTGGAGGTGCAGTGTCTGCGGTGGCAGAAGCACACGATCGTGAGACGTTGGATCCTTGAGAGTGCGCGCTGCACCCTGTCCTGAAGGGTTCTACACCGCCCCAATCTAGTGAATAATTGTCGATTTGAATTATCGTTGCCAATTGACACGACGTCGCGGGCCGTTCGACCTCCCATAAGGGATCAAGCCAGGTGTCTCCAGACAGCGAAACGACTGAAACCCTTGTCAAAAGGAACCGTTTTCTGCAATCAGCGCGACCGGTGGGAGCCTTCCCATTATGCACATGGGCTTGCATGCGCCTCAACAACCCACTCTAGTGCAGGAGACGCGACACTCTTTCAAGCAGTACTGCATCAGAAATCCACGGAGTACGGATAAGGAAGTGGACTCCCACAGGTTCATCGTTGCAAAGGGATGTAGGCGCGCTAAAAAAATACTTGCGGTGTCCAAGGAATGCCGCAGGTGAGGGTCTCACTCTCTGCTTTGCCCCAATGGGACCTCCGAGGCAAGGTGAGACAAACAGGCTGACGCAGCACGACCACTGGGGAACAGTTACCTTGCGAAAAGATGCGACTGGAGCGCTGGTCTGGGCTGCGGCCGCATCTCCTTCCTGTTGCAGCCTCTGCCGCTGCTGCTCGTCCAAAGCCTCTGCCATGTTGCGTCCCTGATCCATTAGCAAAGAGAAACTCGGCCGGGTTTGAAATACAGACGCGATATGTGTTCGTGCTTGCACGTCACGCTTGACTGTATCATCCAGACCTGTGTACTATCATGCAAGTGAACGGCAGGAAAAGGGGGTCCAACAACTTTCTAATCCTGATGCAGTCTCCCAGTTACCGTCCTCCCAGCTGTCTCCAGATTGCATACGTAGCAATCAAGGCAGCACATGAACATTAAGATGTCCTAGAAAGACTCCTCCTGCAAGTACCTCATTGTGAGTGGCTGGAGCCAGGCTGCTGCGGGACAGAGCCCCGAGGGAGAGGCGGGCAAGAGCAGGCTTCGACATATTTGCAGCGAGCGGAGCTTCGAGGCCTGTCAGCACCCACTCCAACGCAACCAAGACGCTTACTTGCTACTTTTGATGAAGATCAATGCCACAGTGCTGTCTCGAGGCCGCATCCTCGTCAGACAGAAATCTCGACTTTGTAGATTGCATTTGGAGTTTTGCATTTTAGCCAGATATTAAAGCGGCTTCTGCCAGATATTAAAGTGGCGAAAGTGAACCCACGTGCTGAACTCGAGGCGACATCGCACTCAGATGCACACATTTGCGAGCGCTGCAACAAGCTTGGGTGGAAATTGCACTTTTCGAGTAAACAGTGGCTAGGTGTGTCATTCCAATTGAGTTAGCACCGGAACGAACGTCCAAGGCATTCGTTTTGCGCTCCCTCACAATACTGCAAAAACTGATCCTCTATAATACCGCGTTTGTTTCTTGGTCTGTGACATTGAAAACGCGCTCGAGGCCCACTAATATACAACTGTCCATTACTCATAGACTAGACATTCTTCTGCTGTCTAACTTTGACCCTCTTGGGCAATGCTGGGCACCCCGCTGCCATACAGTGTGCCAGTCTATAACACCCGCTTGTTGGCCACGCGGACAAGTACAGCAGTGGTCTGTGGCCTGACTCGCTGCGCGGGACAGATGGGGCAGCGCAGTAAAATGTTGAAGAACAGACTCTTTCTATTGTCTAGGACAGAGTCTGGTGTTCCAGCCAGCATCTGCGTGGTAGCTGAAGCTTGGCAGCGATTTCACGGTGTGGAGGTGCGAGTTGTTGCGATCGGCAATGTCCAAAGTTGTACTCACGCAAATCACAGCGTGCCATAGTGGACAGTCCAGTAATGCTGCAAAGCCCGCAATTTCGAGTGTCTGAGCGTAATTTGGTAACCAATGTACATGTATTGCGCAGCCGCAGCGCGCAAGCGGACGCATGCAAGCACGCCATGCCACCACAGAGGAGCTAGCAGCTACCGACACAGACGTGATCACACCAAAATTCTTTCCATTCGTGCCCCAGGCAAGTCTGTCCTCGATCTGGTGCCTGGACCACCCACAGTTTTGCCAGTCACTGACCATCCAAAGGTCAGCAGCGTGGCCCAAGATGTTATGTATAATATTGGCTTACTTTTAGCTTGTGCATGTGCGCAGACGGACGTGCGGCAAGCGTTTCTGGAGTACAGATACAGGGCGGCTGCGCCGGGCGGCAGCTTACTCATCAGGCCCATCACGGAGAAGCAGATGCAGGACACCACCGAGCTCCTCACGCTCTCTTTCTCTGAAGCCATGGGCTACATGAATGTCTACAGGTGCTGAGCATACCTCACATGCCAATCTTCACTCGTGCAATGTCTTGTCATTGCCATGTGCATGCGTTGAAGACTGTTTAGTCCGCCCAATACTGGGGAGGTGCTCGCCAATGTGAGGGTGCCAGAATATGGCCTGCCCAAGTTGACATCGAGAAGTGCAAATCAAGGCTGGGCAGCTCGGAATACCAGAAATTCAACAAGCCGATGAATGAAAGAAACTCAGATATGTGTTTAAACGTTTACAAGATCCATTTACGGACCATCTCTAATTCCTTTTGGTGTCGGAGATTTACCAAGCTGAAGCTGAGACTGTGGAGCAGAGCATTGCTTAGTAGAGAAGTGGTCATGAGATCAGTCAGCACGGATGAATGCATGTGCGCAGGACATTTCTGAGGAGGCACATCCAGCAGTATCTGCAGCAGCATGCGCACCTGCCGCCAAAGACAGTGGTGCTGGTGGCTCTGCTGAGCCCCTCAGGCCAGCTCACATTCAGTCCGGACACTCAACAGTCCAACAGCGGCGCTCTCCAGCGCCTGAACAGGACGGGGGGGGCGCAGTCAATGTCACTTGCTGACACGGCGGCTGAGAAGGAGCGAGCGAGCGTGCATACCAACATTGAAGAGCTCATGCAGCGGCTGACTGCTGCGCGGCTGCCAGGGAACGATGCAGACAGCCTGCCACCGTAAGTACTTATGGCCTGCCCTCGCTTGTCTGTTTGGGGAAGAAATATCTTGATGCCTGGGATGCATTCCAGCTCGCTCTGGAGCAACTAAGCGACCCGGTCGTACTCTGCAACAGGGTACATCTGGATGTAGATAGCTCTCAGCTGTGGGCACTAGTGGCATGCTCTTGTTCTCTGTTGAAAGGCCGTACAAGAGCGCTGGCTTATGAAATGCACCTGCCAGTCCTTCTGTAGCCAGTATCATCCAGTTGCATTGTCTCTACACTGGTAGAAGGCAGGTGCAAGTGGATGAGGCTGAAGGGGTTCATGCAGGAGCGAGGATGCAGCTGAGCAAGACAGGGATCGAGCGGGCTCAGGTGCGGAGGCATCCTCCTCAGAGGAGGGAACTCTGGTGGGGACCGTGGAAGTGTCGGTGGCGGCCTCCACGCGCACTCGCTTCCTTACACTGAATGCTCCCGAGGTGACTACCCCCTCACTGCCTTGGTGTAATACCTGCACCTTCTGAGCAGATCTGTGGGCACTCCAATTGAAAAGTAGCTTCTTGCTGGACAAATTGGATATACTGAAAGAGTTGAGCACGTGTGTTTGAGGGATGCATGTCTATGATTGATCTGAGATTGCCTTTTTGAAACTGGTTGGGCTGCATGCAGGAGTGCGCGTACGTGTGCAATATGGCAGTGAACCCAGAGTACCGGCGAAGGGGCTATGGGCTGCTGCTGCTGGAAGCTGCAGAGGAGATTGCTCGGCTGGGAGGCCAGCGCGATCTGTACCTGCACTTGAGGTCAGTCACTATGTGGCAATTATTGTCCCTGCATCTGCAGTCACAGCTGTCGTCGTGTGATTTATGGCTTCCATGCTGCCAGTGACGCTGGTCTTCACTGAATGCTTCACGCTCATGCATACCCTGGTGACATGTTGCTTGCACCATATTGCAGGCTTTCTTTCAATCAATAAAACAGCAACTGGTCTATCTGTCTGGGCACAAACATGGTGAAAGTGTTTGCTGACAGGTTCCAGGACAAGCCAGCGCAGGCTTTGTACCAGCGAGCAGGCTATAGCGTGTGCAAGCAGGACAACTTCCTGGTATTGTTGTTGGGCCAGGACAGGCGATACCTGATGCACAAGCGGCTGACTCCAGGCCTCACGCCGGGATCTGCTTGAGGAAATGGGGTCTTTGTTACTTCGAATCCCGGGGAGATTATATCTTGGGAGAATGTCCAATTTTTTATTGACTTGGTGTCTTGAGAGTAGCCAGCTGCAGACGGCAGTCGTGCATTGTGCTGATGTGTGAGTTTTGAGAGTTGTGCAAGGAGAGAACCCTTGCGTGAATTGTACTTTTAATCCCTAGCTTTCCTGAGAGATTTCATGATCATCATAGAATATGTGCAACTAGTATGGAGACAGAGCCCCTTGATTAGGCATTGCCCAAGCAAAAAACATTGATGTCGAAAAAATTGCAATGTTCCTGGGAATGCCATGACCGTTGCTGAACCTTCTTGGAATTGATTATCAAATTGCTCTTCTTTCATGTGTACCATCGTGATTGCTCGAAAACCATCCAGGCTAATGATATTTATTCATATAAATACGTGCCTTGTGCATACTTTGGCCTTATAATCGCCTGCATATTCTGGGAGACATAATAGCCACACAGACAGTTGCAAAATTTCATGCAGACTTGCACAACGAGCTCGTGTGCAAGATTGTTCACCATGGCCCCAAATTGCCTCCCAGGGCATCTATAGATATACCGGGGCCCTTTCAGGGCCTTGTTAAATGTCTCCACCCTACTCCCCATACACGGCATTCTCTACATGCCACAGCCCATCACAAATTCAAATGACACGGGCATGAAGCCGTTCCCTCAAAAGTGCCCAGCACCTACCCCTGTTGCAGCACATTGCATGGGCTACACCAGGAGGTTGCTGCCCTGTCAGGTGGGTGGCAGCAGCTGGCGGCAGGTGGGGCATTCCATCTTCACATCCATCCAGCGGTTCAGGCAGTCGGGGTGGAAGAAGTGGTTGCAGGGGGTGACCATGCGAGCCGAGGTCCGCTCAACGTCCAGCGGGTTCATGCAGATGACGCACTCCACGCCCGCGTCCCCCGTCTCGATGTCGCGCGGCCCCCGAGCCTGATCTGGCGCCTCCAGCGGCCGGGCCGGCGCATGTCGATGGTAGTCGTACTTGGCCGGCAGGAAGCGCTTGGGGATGAAGCAGCGCGGGCCCCACCGAGTCTGCACCATCAGCACCGCCACCTGGCACCATGCCACACACACACTTCAATTTGTTATCTTAGAATCACCCTAACAGACGGCAAGGTACGTCCTGCAGACAAGCTGCAGTTAAGGGCTGCCACACTCCAACCCCGTCAATACCTACTAGAGAGAGAATAGCAGAAAGAGGGGATCTAACATCCTTGCCAGCCGATAAGGCTGTTCGGATGCCATGGGGGCCACTCCAATGCATGAAGTGTTCTGCCTCTAAGTGCAGAGCTTGCAAGGCCTCAGGAACAACATCCCATGGTCTGCTCTGCACAGATACACCAAAACCATGGGTTGGCATACACAAGTGTGATCGCTGTCTTCACAGGTGTGGCTGATCTGTAGCATGGACCTCAATTCTTGAGACACTGCGAAATCTTCACAGCAAGCATGGACGACACCACCACACCAGTTTCCAGCTTCAGGTGAACAAGGGACTGGGTAGTTTGCACAGGATGGGCCAAAAGGAAAGTGTACCCACCTGGACTGCCATGCAGATGCAGAGGGCGAGGCAGACCCCCGGGCGCGGTTGCCAGCCGAGCAGGTTGTGGGGGCAGCCGAAGAGGTACAGCGGGAGCGCGAGACGCGTCAGGGTGATGCCGATAACATAAGCCGGCCGCAGCGGCTGGCGCACGTCGTGGCGCGCGCAGTACACGATCTGGGGTACCCAGAAGGCGTACATGGGGAATATCAGATACTTCAGCCACCTGCGCGCATGCATACAGCGCAAGCCAGCTCAGGCAAGATTTTAAGTGGAGCACAGAGCAACTGTTCCCGTTGCAGCTGGGAGAATCATAAGGGAATGCAGCCTGGCAGCCTCGGATTAGTCATCATTCCAGCCTCAAACAAGGCATAGTTTGGAGACGTGGTGATGCCGCTGAATGAAGACACTTCTCCCTGTCTTGTCATAGAAAGCAATGCCATCCTCTGCGACACTACCACACCTCCAACTATCACATAACCTGACACCAAAACAGGAGAGACTTGATCCTGTCTATTCTGAGCACGCATCCTGTTCGCGATTGTTGGGGCGGCACAGCGCGGGCAATGCAATGGCCCATTGATGAAACTTCACTGACGACCCCTGTAAGACAGCATGTCTGACAGATAACAGACACAGGAGCAGGGAGAAAGTGCGCACAGGTGAAGCTGGTAGCCGAGGAAGACTCCGGCGAGCAGCACTCCATAGAACCGCGCATAAAGCACAGACAGTTCGCGCTGCGCCGCCCAAGGGTCCAGCGAGTTGGCGCGGCGCGCCTTCCAGACCAGCAGCAGGTAGCGCATCTCAAAGATGGCAAACACCACAAACTCGAAGAACGCCGCCACCGCAAAAGCGTTGAACACGTCCTCCATCACAATCCCTGCACATGGGCAGCCGGCATGTTTTTCTTTTTCTTGTCACCTAAAGGCACCCGGCAGCAATGTCATCATGCATGTTCCTCCCTGCCAGCGCATGTATCTGCAAGAGGGGATCACTGATTGCCTGCACTGCTCCATTTGTATGGCCAGGGCCTCAGGGGCCAAATTACTTGCCCCATGTAGTCTTGTGCATGCTCGTCATTGCCCTATTATGTACAGTGCTGCAGGCACAGAATGCCATAAAGGAACTCATGCGCATGCGTAGCCACACATGATCAGGCATGTGCATAGGGGGAGTCTGACGGAAAGATCGGCAGATGTGGGCGTACCTGCAGTCAGGTGTGCTAAACAGAGGAGGGCGTCCAGGATGGCCTGCTGCCCCAGCATGAGCAGAGACACCTTGGCCGCCGCTGCCGGAGCATCGCTGCCGTCCATCTGGTTTATAAGCAGCAGAACCTGCATGCATGCTCCTAGTGTGAGAGTTTAAGAGGACTGAGAGCTGCAAAGGTTGCATTTTACCCATATGGATGGGTGACATGTGCCCGAGGTGACATTTGTACACATGCTTGATGCAGTGTCACATGCTCTTGCTTACAGGTCTCTGAGAGTGCTCTTCTTACCCCTGCTCTTGCAGTTCCCACAGAGGTGGGCATAAGCATCAACAGGATAGTACAGTATCAGAGAAAGCGCAGACACAGCGGCTTACCTGGATGAAGGAGACGGCGGTCATCATGAGGGTGTACTTGATGGACTTGGAGTTCAATTTCTCCATGTGGGTCATGGTGAGATTCATGGAGAGTGCCACTCCGCAGTTGCGGCTGCTCAAGGTCCCATTCAGCACCCAGTCCCCCGCGTCCAACCCCCTGGCACCGTCCTTTGTTTGCCCAGGCCCTGCAATCAAGGCCACGAGCGACAAGTCACATGCATGGCTCCTGCCAATTGAGCTGCCTGAAAAGTACCGGGTTCCCTCACGAAGCCCTTCTTGTTGCTTGTTCAAAATTTTGGTGCACCCAAGCCTGTAATCCACCATATCCTGAGTAATACAGTTAACATGCACTGCAATGTATGCTGCAGTACCATGTATGCTGCTTTCACAAGCAAGGAATGAGTCATTAGCTGAGTTTCAAGGATTGACCAGGTACACAAGGTGCTGGCCAAGGGAGTTGGTACCTGCTTCCTTCCTTGCTGTGTCCTCTGACCCTTCCTCCTGGATCTCCCTGGCGCTGTCGCTGCCATCCCGGCCAGCAGAGTAGTGCACTCCCAGATCCAACACAAACTCGCAGCCCTTCTCCATCTGTCGACACAGGCCTCCTCAGCACAGAGCGCTGCAAACTTCCTTTGCATGGCATCGTACAATTCCGCACCACTGCTCCTTGCCAATTGAAGGTGCAATCATACAACAAGCTGGTGCTCAAAATGTACGGGTGATCAAAGGGATCTCAGTGAGAGACAATCCGGATGCAGGGAAGCTCTGTGCTCTATACCTTGTTGAGGAATTCCAGGGTGTCAGGTCGCAGGAAGTAGAAGAGTGGCGGCTGACGGCTGGGCTCAGTCCACATGGAGGCTTTCCTCCTCAGCGCCATCCTGCCAGACAAGGCGTTGACAAGACTTTAGAATGGATGCCGAGCAGGAGGCTCCTTGAAGGCTCCCACAGAAGCACATCACTCAGCACATGCAAACCCCTTTTAATATGGAACAGGGTAGCACAGAGCAGTGGACATCTTGTGTGTTCCTGCCACATCAAGTAGGCTTTGAGCGCCATCCTTATTGCCCACGTCTTCAGAGTTTGATACTGTGAAATATGAATGTGGCATCTTGATTATGGTGATACTGTCACTAACAAGACGTAGGAGCATTCTCCAATGCTCCTACACAGAGCACAGGGCTATTGAATCTGCGCACCTGTACTCCTGGGTGTCTATGTCAGACACATTACCGGCCAGGGGGATGACTAGCTGTCCCCCGGCAAGCTGTGCCTGCGCATGCAGCCGCCCGGTAGCTGCCACGTACACGCCAGACAGCTTCAGCAGCTCTGGCTCTTCCGCCAGGTACAACCCCTCTCTCAACGCCAACTCCCCCTGCAAAATGCACCGCCCATTTTATGTTTGCCCCGTGCTGGTAGTATATGTCCCTCATCAGGCAGTAGCAGAACACAGCAGTGAGACTTTAAACGCCCGAGGAGTGAAAGGCGCCAATATGGAAGTGCCAATTACATGACCAGAGTTCACCAGAGAGCCGATGAAAATACCCGTTTGCAGAGTCTTGGCAGGGTGAGTAAGTGGTTGCATAGTAAAGATTTGTGCATGCAGAAGCATGCCCTCACCTCAACATTGTGCACGCCGTCAGTGGATGACAGGCTGGCCCGCAGCTGAATTCCTACCTCCCCTCCCTCCAGCTGCAGCCATTCCACGCCTGCTAGAGCATCGGCCACTTCCAACTTGCTCCAGGTCCCTGCAGCCCCACACATGAGAGTGCGCATGACTCAAAAGAAGGCATCAAAGGTCAGATGTGAGGCATGCGCTGGGACCAAGCAAGATGTGCATAGAAGAAAATACGCAGGCTGGTGGGAGGCGGGCACCTTTGAAGCGCCCAGAGATGTTGACTGGGATGCCCAGATCCTGCAGCTGCCCATCATCGGTCCAAAGCCCAGTCCTCGTGTCATTCTGCGGCAATGATTACAGTCCTTCAGCAAACGATGTGTCAAGCACGAGCCAGAGGATATTATTGAAGTACAAGATCATTCTAACTACAGCGCTTCGAACGCTCGATCCTCTCACTGATCTCACAGGATCGTGTCTAGGTTATGCCAAAAACTCAGGAGACAGGCGATCTTTGCTCAGGTTATCTCCCATTTGCTCTGCAGACTGTGAATGCTGTGCCTCATTCTTCCCATTCTGTCTTGCTATAGGAGAGTAGATCACCTCCGCAACGGTTGTGCCGATCTCTTCAACGTCAAAGTTGGCTTGACAAATTCCGATGAAAGAACATGAAAGCGCGCAGAAGATTAGTGTGACCCCAGAAGAAAGGAGGCCAGGCCTCCTGGCCATCCACAACAAAACGACAGTCCCGCCGAGGTGAGCACCACTGTATCAATCTCGACGGTACAAGAGTAGTTTCTGGGGCCAAGATTTGATCTTGTGATCTTCTTTCTTACTATATTGATATTGAAGTTAATATAATATGCAGCCTAGCCCCTCCTGTTGTTCTGTGTGCCGCAAGACTTACTGTGTGCGTCTACGAACTCAGATCAAACTGTAGATTTGTTCTGAATGGTATAACATCTGACACCGTTCCTGTTGCCAAGGTTCCAGATCACCCGTAAGTGCTTGGTAGGTGATGTGCAGGTGCTTGCCTAATGTGGCCTTTGCATGGTTGGCCTCTGTCATCATCCCTTGAAGATGCAGGAAGGCACTGCAGGGCATCTGAGCACTACATGGGCACCTCCAGTAGTGCTTTTTCATGAATTGCAATAGCTCACATTTGTACCCCTCAAAAAAGGCTCCAAGAATATGTGGGGTCTTTTACACTATTATCCGGTTATGTTTGTCAATAACCATCGTCATCGTTGATTTATTCTCATTTATCCGAAGCAAGTGCGACGGGACCTCCAAGCTTCTGAAGTCATGTGCAAGCACGTCTGAGACTCAGCCAACCCATACCACTGTTGTTGTCCCCGGCTATGAACTTTACCCAGCTATGAAGCTTCACTGGGGTTCACTGTCCCTGAAGCTTCTTCCAGAAGTCGGCTTCGGAGGTGGCTGCCGGGGTCCTACCAGGCAGCTGCTGAGCAGGCGGGCTGCTCAGATTGGCCCCGGCGGATGCCTCCTCCAAGTGCTGCTGCTGCAGCTTCTCCCACAGGCTGTCAAAGCTGGCGCGTCCCTCCAGCGGCGATCCCTGCTTCTGAGCTGCTGCCGCCTCAGGAGAGGCACCTGTCAAGACAGCTTTCCTCATCAGTACCTCCAGAACCAAGCACTGCAACAACACATGAGAGTAGGCAAAAAATTGAGGCAGTGCAAAACAATAAATGCACTTGGGCATTCAGATCCTGCTCACTGCAAATAGCTTGCTTCAGAGTAAGTGGGGGGTGCACCTTTTGGAACTGCGGCGCTAGGAACGTCCACTGGGCCTCGTTTCTTTCCTGCAGAGCCCTTCACCTGTGCCCCACCACATATGTTGGTTACCTAGAACTTCCAGATTCTGCATGTCTATACCTGACCCTTCACCTGTTGCAACATTATGGCGTGACAAACTAGTGTGATATTCAGGCAGAGAAGTCGTGACAACGAAATGCACCTGGATGCCGGCAAGTGCCGAGTTCACTGCCGGGATGCTGCCGATGGGAGGTGCACTCGGCTTGGCCCTCTGCCGCTGCTGCTGCTGCGCAGGCTGTGGCTGCGTTGGAGCCGCTGCCGTCACGCCTCCTGGAACCAATCCAATCGTATCCATCAGTCACCCTCTGCATCTTCTTCATAGAAGGCTCTCAACACAACTGTCTGATATATAGCATCCTATGCTGTGAACGATTGTCTAAAATTGGCTCGCTTTAAGCTAGATACCTTGAATTTACAGAAGCAAATGCAGGACAGGAGGAGCAACCTGCACTGGCCTTCGCTCCGCCTCCTCCCCTCTGCAGCAGCGCCAGGAAGCTGGGCGCAGCTGTGGAGCCGCCGGGCGCCTGGGCCTGGGCAGGTGCTGCTGCAGCGCTCTGAAGCTGCGCTATGAAATGCTCCTCAGCTGTCAGCACACCCTGCTGCTGGCCTGGCGGGAAGCTGCTGCTGGGCCCTGCAGGGGGACCACCTCCCTGCAGCTGCGCAAGCAGCGCTGCGCCCGGCAACACTCCTACAGGGGCAGCTGGCGGCACTCCTGGCTGCTGCAGACGTGCGAGCCGCGCCGCACCCTGTGCGATTGGCGCTTGCTGCAAGATGGGTGCCTGCTGCGGCGGAAGGCCAGGCATCTGCAGTGGCTGCTGAGGTCCTCTCTGCAGCTGCGCGAGCAGCGTCTGCCCAGGGGCCAGGCCCGGCAGCACAAGGCCTCCGCCATTTGCATAGCCGGGATGCTGCTGCTGCGGCGCCGGATGTGCTGGCCCCGGCTGCGGCTGCGCTGCGGAGTTCTGCCGGAGCATCTGCAGCAAGGCGGCGCCTGACCCCGCGCTCGGCAGTGCAGGGGCTGCCGGCTGCTGATGGAAGCCAGGGAGCAGTGACGGCGGCGGGCCGGCTGGGACGCCGAGCGCTGGCTGCAGCGCTGCCGCCTGCTGCTGCCCTTGCAGCTGCGCGAGGAAGCTGCGGCCCAGGGCCTGCTGCGTGCCGGGGCCGGCTGCGCCGGGCTGCGGCGGCGCAGTCGCCGTGCTCGGCGCAGGTTTTGGCTGCGCGCTGCTCCTCTGGGACTGGAGCAGCTGCGCGAGCAGCTGATTGCCGGCATTCGGGGAGGGCAGCGGAGGACCGCCAGAAACACCGTTGTGCGCAACTGCTGAGGGGCCGGCCGGCGCGGCGGCTGCGCCGGGATCTGCTGAGGCGGGCCGCTGAAGTGCGGCAAGCAGCCTCCTGCCGGACTGGTCGTCCGGGGGAGAGGCCTCAGATGGGGTCACGGCAGCGGCAGGGGCTGGCGAGGCAGGGGCAGGCACCTCTGAAATGGAGGCCTGCTGCAGTGCGGTGAGCAGACGGAGGCCGGCGGCGGCGTCGGGCGGGGATGATGCGGCTGATTGGGGGCTGGTCCCAGCTTCAGCAGGACCGGCATTTGAAGCACCCGGCGCCTTGGCGCCTGCAGGCAATGCACATAATGTTGTTCTACCGACACACACCTCATGCTCAACAGCAGTCCTTCTGTGGCTATAGCAGATGCACATTGAGCAAGCCAGATGCGAGTGATGGTGAATATGAAACTCGGTATAAGCAAGTGGAAGGTCAAATACCTGCAGGTGTACTGCTGGGAGGGGGCAGTTGAGGGCGGCCTCGGCCGAGGGTAAAACCTTTGGCGGCGGAATTTGGCGGGCAGACCGGCTGCAGAGCCTTCGGCCTCTGCTTGATCGGGGTCCCCTCCATGGACCGCGTTGCCTGCAGACATTGCACGAGTGCCACTTCCATAACCAGGATCATAATCATAGACATCAGGCAAATATGATGTGTACATGATGTTATGAACCAAACACATCTGGGGTCACACACAGGCAATGAAGGACAAACTCGTTATGCACATATTGACAATGCATATTACGGTATGCCAATGAAAGGCAAGCTTGAGTGCTTGCTGTGTTATTATTAAACACGAATTGCACGACAAATGCACATGGAAGACAATCTATCCCTTGCAGAGAAGCGTCGCACCCGCGTGAAATGAAGCCCGGGAGAAGGCATGGGCAGGCTCTGCGGCACCGGCACGGCCGGCGCCCCTTTCCCCACCCTTCTTTGCACAGCCGGGTCAGTCTCTAGCGCCGCGGCATCGGCCGCGCCGTTTGCCGTTGCCGTCGGGGCCGGCAGGGGCGCCTGCTCCGGCTGTGGCAGGGCCGGGCTGGAGCCGCGGCGCACCACTTTGGCGCCGGCGGCCGTTGTTGGCTGCTGCTGCGACAGGTTGAACAGCTGGTCGCCCGGCAGGATCGTGCCGCACCTGCCCCGGCACCTGCGCGCATGCTCCCACTGGCATTACTGAAGTGCCAGCTGTAGGGTGTTTTGCAGAAAGGGTAGACAGAGTGATTGTCACTGCAAGTTGAAGACATCTAAGGATTGCTGAGCAGATTGCAAGAGTGAAAGGTGTAGAGTAAATGGCAGGGGTATAAATGGGGTCTTGAGTGTGGATGCTGACCGGCCGTTGAGGTCCATGCCGCCGGGGAACTCTGAGTCGAAGAGCACCTCGCACGCCTCCTCATGGATGCCAACCACCTGCAAATACAAGACAGCACAATCTTTCAGAATCCAGGAGGAAGCTGTGATTCTCTAATTTCTCTGTGCATCAGAATAATTTGCTGCCACCGCTGCGCACGTGCCCAAAATCCAATTCTTTGGAGTGTGATATAATATGTTATTGTCAGACAGTTATGTTGGTGACAAGTACTGCCTGGCAGTATCACTTTGTCCTGACTAATGCAGGACTGCGGAGCATGATCAGATCCGCCAAATTGGGAAGGAGCAAAAAGAATTTGCCGGGCAAACTGTGTGAGCAGTCTGCTGGATCGTGCTGTGTAGGCTGATGCCACAGAATTGATGGTGTAATCCTTGCGCATCATGAGCAGATGCTGCTGATCGTGGTGTACAGCTCTTTGGCATATTATCTATGGAGAGGATTCTTTTGATTGCGAGCAGATGCGCTCACCGTGCCGCGCAGCCCGAAAGGCGGCCCGTCGCCGCCGGCGCGCAGGCTAACGACCCGGTCCCCAAGCTCAAAGATGCCCCCGGCCAGTGCAGCCGCCACGGTGCTGCGCGCCTGGACAGGCGGCAGCAGCAGCGCGGGTGCAACCGACTCCAGCTCGACCGGCGGCATCGGCCGCGGCTGGCCCGGCGGCATCATGTCCTGCAGCGTTCGAATCGCGCCCTCCGGTGCCACCACCGACGAGCTCTGCAGCGCAGAAAGCAGAAATCAGCTGCTGAGGCGTCAAATTGAGTCCTCAACATGTTCAGCCAAGCTGAACGGCTGTTTGTGCTGCAAGAAGAGGAGGCAGGACAGGCAATGAGCGCCTTGGAACAGGAAGAGATATTGCTTTTGAGCTGCATCAAGGACACGTAAGCACAGCTGAATAGCTCTAGACTCAAAGTGCATGCAGCATGTTTGAGGGATTGTGTTTTGGTCGGTCAGAAAGAACTGCTGCCAGATGAGTGTATTGAGTCATGCGGACATCAGTCCCATCAGGACCTCTTCCAAAACGCCTACATCAGACACTGTATGCACAGCAAGTACAATTGCCTGTCGCACGCAATTGATGCAATTTGCCCTAGAAGTTATCTTGGCAAGGACGACTAGCACCCAGTTTCATGGTCCAAAAGTAGATAAACGCCGGTGTCAGAGCAGGATACAGTGGGAGAGCAAAACACAGAGAGGGCTTGCCTTGCAGAGGGGTCTTCTGGACAGCGGCAAGCTCTTGAGCCAGGCCTTGACGTCAGCCACCGCCTTGCGCTGCGCTTCAGGAGTCGAGTCCGGCATCGCTTCTGCCACGTCATAGTCCATCCCATTGTCTGGCATCGCCTCCATCATTGCAAACACCCAGAAGTGCTTCTTCTGCATTGCCAACAAAGCAAAAGGTGTCCTTCATGCTTGCATTACATAAGTGCCTCGGTCAGATACAGCATCAGTATCACCTCTTGTGGGAAATTGACAGCGCTCAGCACTGGCAGGGCTTCTATATTGTGTCCATTGCTAACAATGGCGAATGCGAGGGGCGAGGCATAACATGCAGAAATGGGCATGCAGGGATTGACAGAGCGCAATTGGGTACCACCAATCACTGTAAAAATATTAAATTAAATCATGGATTCTCCCCATTTATTATGTCTTCTTTTACTTTCACTGAAGTCTCCAGCCACATTGAAGACCAGAGTAAACGCACTTCCCCTACCTCTCCTCAAGCAGGAAAAAGCGCATCTCCTGGACATTCATTGTTGCCGGAGAATAGGAGCTTGGAACTTAAAAAGCTAGAGATCGATTACTAGAAGCATGTAGACATCTTTGCCTCACCTTGTACTGCTCCAGGACCTGCAGCAGCGCCTGTGAGTAGGCCCAACCCCTGTCCTCAGGCTTGGCCTGCACATAGTCCGGCACGCACAGCCCCTTGCTGCCGTGCTTCACAAACAAGCCGATGTCCTCCTTGGTGCCGTCGCTCATCTGCGCGTACAGGTTGCCGGTGATCTTGCCGAGCGTGCGCGGTGATATGCCCAGCTTGCGCGCCACCTGCCCGCTCGGCATGTACAGCACCTGCATGTACATGTGCGCAGCCATCAGTGATCACTTGCAGGGATGTTAGCAAGGGGAGAATGTCCTCTGCGGATTATTTTTGAGTAAAGTCGAATTGTGCACTCTGCAGAGGTGGCAAGAGGAGCGAGTGCTCCCAAGGTAGCGCTGGCAATGACGCCAATTGGACCAGTCCCTCGTGCTGGGCCAAGTATGATCAGCATCATCATGAGCAGCCCAATGTTGTGAGCAGAGCACATCTCCATGATTTGGTTTCATCGCAAACTGTTGCTCCCAAAATGGCGATACGGCGCATTCGGTATGGACTTCTCAACAGCAGTCTGCATCCTATCACCCAAATGAGGTGCCAAGGCATCCATGAACGAAGTCAATTTTACATGTATTCTGGCTTTGCAAATGATCAGACAGTTTGAGTCACCTTTGTGTTATTGATAAGATGCCGGGCGCGCTGAGCAGCAGCCACAGCAGCTGGGTTGACTGGCTGCACAGACACATGCAGCTGCCCTGTCGCGCCATTCGCCTGCAGCTCAGTGGCCTGCTCACAAGCAGTGCAATGGCATTAAGGACATTTCCTCCCACAAATCAGAGAGCCATTAGAACTGCAAAGCAGGCACCCAATCAGCTTGTATCCAAAAGATATAGAGAGCATGTGGTGGCTCTGCCACTAATATGAGGCAGATTGTTTTAAGATGAATTAAAAAAAACATGCTCTGAAAAGAAAAAGGAAGTCACCTGTTTTGAGAGGCCCCTAGAGACGTCAGGCAGGACGGTGGCGAGGCAGCCAAAGTAGGCGCGGCCCAGGAACAGCGCCCGGCTGCCCACCTGCAACTGCCCGGCATCTGCCCGGCCCTGCGCCGTCGCCGGGTCCAGCCGCGGATCCGGCGCCATGTTCCTCCGCAGCGTCGCCTGCTCGCAGGATTTGAATTTGAATGAAAAAAAAAAGCATCAGCAGCATATGCAATCCACGAAAGTAACGTGCACTCCACAGTGCATGCCACGGAAGCAAGCGGCTGGAACCTTTTCACAACGATGGATTAGCAGCGGAGGGGATTTTACCAAAATTAAGCGAGCTTTCACAGAGGGAAGCTAAGTTGGGGCATAGCTGTGACAATCTTCATGTACTTCAAGGGCTTGTTACGTAGCATGGAGCATTCTCATGGAAGTTGCAAGCATGGAAGGTTGGTTCCGCGCCTGTATGGGGCAGAGGAGCTCCTTCTTGGAGAAGCGCTTCTCTATGGTGCCGTCCAGCTGGCGCATGAGCCCCTCACATGGCCGCACATGCAGCATGATGTCACATGTGCCCACTTCCAACCCCTACAATCCACCCACTCCATAGATTCAAAGGACATATTGCATCCACACAGTCGCTTGCAGCTGGCAGACTTGCACACAGGTGGGGATGAAACCAAGGGATGCCCAACCTGCAATTGCTTTACACAGCCCCAATGATCAGACGTGAACCAATGACCTGATGCATGCAGAGCTAAAACTCTGCTTTGAAGTCTGAAAAGTCGTGCAGGAAAGGGATTGCACCTGCTTGACGAGGAAGTCCCGCCCAATGGTGCTGGTGGCGCGGTGCCAATCGTCCGCCTTCTCTGCACTGTGCTTGATAACCCCGCGCTCACTGTCCATCTGCAGCAAATACACCATCAATGATTTATCCTCTCACAGCATTCTCTTCCATAGATCGCTAGCCCTGACACAATGATCACATAGTGTCCCACACACAAACAACATGGAACACATCGCTTCTTGCCCTGTCATCATCTGGCCAAGGAATGAGTTCATGAGACCTTGAGTCTGAGAGAACACCTAGATATATGATTGGTGTGCACCTTTTCGGATCTGTCAGAGACGCCCTGGACGATGGCTTCCTGGAGGTAGGGCCAGCGCACCCAGCAGCGCTGTCCCAGCAAAGTTGGCGCCACCATGCTGGCTGTCACCTTTGGCGCCCCCGGAGCCCCCAGCTTGTTCTGCACACAAAGCACCACACACCGCTCAGTCCATGACCCGGATATCTGTAGATCCTTGGTTGATACCTGCCCTACTGCGCTTCTGCAGGGACATGCACTTGACTAGCTGACGAACGGCTCTGCTGGATCATGCTTTGCTCAGGTTACCAGTTCTCAATATGGGGCTGCCAAGTCACTGACCTTATGAACTGTTGCATGACAGTCTACCCAAGATTGCCAGCGCAGAGCTTTCCAGAAGAATTTCAACAAAACCTTTGACCAGCCCAGAATTGATATCTATGGTATGCTCTTCATGTCTTTTATTCTTTCTGCCCTCACCTTGACCAGCAGCACCAGGCTCTCCTTCTTGCTGGGCTGGCCCAGAACCTCCACAGCCACAGCCTTGAGGCTGGGCGTGACCGACAGGTTCTTCAGCGTCGGGTAGCCCGGCAGCACGGTGCGCGTGCCGGGGACCAGGGCCGGCACGAATCCGCGCTGGCCGGCCGGCAGCGGCGGCGGCGGCGGCGCGCGCTGGAGCCGGCTGTTGCACCGCGTCACGGACGTGAAGTGACTCGGCAGCGTCGATGCGCAGTCGCCGCGCAGGCCGTCGGCCAGCGAATCTGCGACATCAGCCGCAACATCAGCATGACATCAGCGGGAAACCATGCGCAAGCCCGACCACGGGCAGTCACCCTTACCCCCTGACAAACACCTCCAGAGCCCATGCATGAGCCTCTACATTATCAGTGAGTACAAGAAACATGGTGCCCATGGTTGAGTGGGTTTTGCTTGTATCTGACGAGTCCAAAAAGGTAGGATCCTGGCAATCTTTCCATGAGGCTTCCTTGCATACGCACCTCGCCTCAGGCAGAAAAAGCATTGCATCATAAGAAGAAAATCCTGCAAAATATCAAGTGAACCCTCTGCATGACAGACATGTGTTCCAAAGTAGCATGAAACTGCGGAAGCATGAAGACAGTATGCGCACCGTCCTTGAGGCTTTCGTCGAGGGAGAAGATGAGTATGTCTCCCAGTCGGTTGCGCGCGCGCTCCTCAGACGTCAGCCGCGCCTGGGGGATGCTGGCCTCAGCCGCCAGCAGCCGCTTCTCGTCGATGAAACAAATCAGCACCACTCCCTCCCACTCTGCGCGCTTGCCCTCCATGTCGACCGCGAATGTCGTCGGGTAAAAATCCGCTATCGGGGACGCCGGATTCGTCATCAGCTCCTGTCCAAGTACACACCAGTGAGTGGTTTCTGCACCGGTCTGAAAAGGCAGAAGCAAGTCTATAACAGCTCTCCTGCTGCACATCGTCAAGAGATGCAAATATGCATCACTGGTATGAGCGGAGGTGGCCCCCGGATTTATATGGAAGCATGCACGGAATTGCATGCATTTTAAGAATACTGACAAGCAATATGACCAGGAAGGCATGGCATGGCATGGAAAGAGGTGGCAACAGCAATGTGTCACCCTTTTTTTTATTAAACTTATTTAGCCTATTGCATGCCGGCTGTGTAATGGTGGCAGGTCTGATTCTTAAATGCCTCTTAGTGATATGCATGCCTTTTTGGGCATAGCAAGGGAGCTTACCTGGTAAGGGGCGGGAAGCAGCTTGCAGGAGGCGGCAGGCAGCACGGAGAGGAGCTGCTGGAAGGGCAGGAATGGTTTGCCATATTCAAAGACCACTCTGAACTCGGAGATGTTGACCATGTCAGAGATCATGGGGGAGAAATGGTGCGGATAGAACCATGTCCAGGAGGCAACGCCGCGATAATAGTACTCCAGGACCCAATTGATTCCCTGTAATTCATCAAAACACCTCAACACCCAATCAAGTACCTCAAATACCTCAACACCCTCCACCCTCCATTGAATTCCGTATCACGATGTGTCCACACATTGCACAAGAGATTGTTATCAGGCGGAATCAGCGTGACCATGCAAACAAGTATTGGACTAAAGATATGCACCTGGATGTAATGCTCCACCACCTTCCTCCTGGCAAGGGCGTCCTTGGGGTTGATGCCCAATTTTTCGCCATAGTAGCGATCCTGCGCCCAGCCAGCTTCTGTCATTTTCCCGCCATAGCACTTACAGACAACAGCCAATACATGACCGTCTCTGCTTGGATCTTCTGACCTGCAGCTCCCATACTCTACGAGGAAGTATGAATCAGCCTAACAGTAGCAGGAGAGGAGGACACTTACCTTCCAGGCCTGCAGCCCTGCCTGCCCCTGCCCGGTCAGCATGAGCTGGCGCGCCTGCTTGCTCATCATGGTGGGCCCGGCCGGCTCCTCCGGACCATCCTCCAGTTCCTTCAGCAGTTCAGTTGGCGACAGTGGGTTCTCACCCAGTTCCGCTGCCGCAACCTCCGCCTATAGCACAACATCAGTTAGCCATATGAACGGCTAGACCTTGTGCTTTAGGCTAAAGTTCGATACAGCTCAGCCGTATTATTTTGCCAGACCTTCAGCTCTGCACCGTCGCACTAGAAGGTATGCAGGCACAGTTCATTTGCCCCCAAGGTACAGCCACAGCACAAGAGCAGGGCAACAACGCCCCCACAGCCACGTGACAGCATGAACTGTGTTCCGCAATGATCGGCAGTGAAGGGGTTGTTCTTGGACATGCTTTGTAGAGCCAGATGTTGCAGCGCACCTCGAAGGTGTCCTCTTCAGGCTCGGGGAATGTTGGCTGCGGCGGGGCTCGTGAGTTGCCCTGGCGGCCGCCCCTCCGGGTCTGCTTCGCCTCAAAATACTCGGCATCCTGTTGCCCAACATGCATGCATCAGCAAAATAAATTGCATAAACATCTTCAGTAGTAATTGAACTCATCTCTCCTCCAATTGCAGACCCGACAACAACAGTAAGATGATATTAACTCCCAACTGGTTGCCTGTTCCTCAGGCAGCGACATCAAGCACCCACTGGCAGTTGCCGGCAGTGTGTGCAATATACTCTGCACCGATGAGGACACCTGTAACAGCCCGGCAGGGGCACGGCTTCAGGGCAAAGGAAATGCAACAAACTTTGCACAGGATATGCACGCACCGCAGCCCTCTGCTCCAGGGTCTCTAGCTCAAGCAGCGCCAGCTGCTGCAACAGCAGCTCCAGGCGGCCTGCATTGAGCTCCCCTGCATGCGTCAGGTAGCCGCCCATCACCGGCAGCAGCTGCTTGTAGATGGCAAAGACCTTGTCCAGCGCGCCCTCGTTCACATCCAGCGTGGGCAGCGCTGCGGGACACCAGCACACCAAATCACCACAAGTCCTTCAAGAAGCCGCGGAGTCCTTAAAACCCAAATTCAAAAAGGAGGTGAATGAATGATAAACCATTGGGTTGTGACATGGAACCTGTGGAATACAGGAACTACTGCAGTTGCAATTTCAGTATGCTCCAGAGCGCCCCTGACAGTTACTCGGACGTATTTGTTGAAAAGTGACAGGGGTTTTCAATGACTGAAGTTTCCGGGCTGCAGAAGGAGTTTCAAGCAGGGCAAAGGCAGCAAGCACAGCAAGGCAGGATGGCGCGAGGTGCTCACAGGGCAGGAAGTCATTGCCGATGAGCATGCAGAAGAGCACAAAGTCATCCACAACGCGCTCCACGTCAAATGCAAACAGCAGCTCCGCGTTCTTGAACTCCAACTCCAAATAGTCCCGCACCAGCCTGCAGTTAAGAAGCACACCCCAATTTCACCCTATAGCTCACTCCCAGACAAAGCCACAAGTAGCTCTGCCAGATCTCTGTCAGATTGTAGCCAAATCTCACGACTAGTTCCAAGCACCACAGAACACTTGACGTTCCACCAGCACGTTAGACACTCTTTCTGTAGTGCGGCCATTTAACCAACGGCAGGCCAGCATCTCTGGTTACCAGAATGGACACAAAGTCCTGGTAGAGCCACAAGGTCTCAAGGCAGCTTATATGATTGCCGGTGCTGCGAGCGCACCCCTCAGCCTCTTCCTTCAACCTTGTAGATTTAAAATTTTGCATGCCACACGGTCGGAAACATAATGAAGCTAGGGTTATTAGAGAGCAGGCAGCGTACGCACCCGATCTGGAAGAGGATGAAGTGCTCAGCGCAGGGGTTGTCAAGGACCTCCCGGCTGGGCTGCCCGCGGTTGCCGCCGCCACCGAAGCGCACGACCTCGCGCAGGAGGCAGAAGTGGGGCTCGTGAGTCACCAGCGACAGCATGATGAGGTCAGCGTCCAGGCCGTACATGCAATGGCGCAGGTTTGGCTGGTACCCTGGGCTGCGCTTGGCCAGCCGCACATACTCCATTATCTTGTGCTCACCCTCCCCGGGCACGTCGTGGCCTGCAACGTGCAAGAATCAAGCTCTGGCTAGAAATTGTCTAATTTGGTTGTGTGGGGCATCATGGAGGTCAGCGGCTCCTTGATTTGGGGCACGGCAGTGTCTACCGGGAGTGTTCAGCATTTTAAGCAGGACTTGATAAAGTTGAAGACTTATTGTTGAGATACAATCGATCTCACTCCCTATTTCATGCTCCATCATGATGCAGCATATCAACCGGGAAGTGATTCAAAGCTCAGAATTTAGGTCTGTGGTGATGGACAGAGACAGCGCGCAGGCGGCGCTTCTGATGGCTTTTCCTGCTTGGAGGAGACATGAGAATCTCCGAAGGAGGATCCCACCTGAGAAGACAATTGTGGGTTCCCTCCAGGCGGGATCCTCTGCGATCTTCCTGCGGATGAAGAAGCGCAGGTGCGCGCCAAGCCGCTCCATGAAGGGCGTCCCAGGAGTGATGCAATTGGAGTCAAAGGCATCCCCTGCCGTGACCTCCCCTTTCCTCTCCGCTTCCTTCTCAGCCTGCCACCATGCGCGACAGCTGTCAGGCAAACTTGTGCATGCAGACATCCAACTGGGCACTGTGTATTTCCTCTACTCGAGACATGTCGAGACATATATGGGTCCATTGACAAGGATCTTATGAGATCCCAAGTGAATGGCATGACAGGCAGTTGGTGCTGACCTCCACTCTCTCCTTTGCAGCTTTGAACCTGCGTGACCGCTGCTGGTTCATCTTTGCGCGCGGGGCAACACCTGCGGGGGACGTACAGCTTCAAGTGCAGCGCAACACTGCAGGCTGCACTGCATGCATGTGGACACAGCTTGTAATATGGGCATTGGCTGGCGGTGAAAGATCATTGTATGGACGGGCGGTACCGTCGATAGCCATGAACAGGAGTTTCTTGGGCTGGACTATCTGGAACAGCTTCTCCAGGTAGTTGAAGACTTTGATGATCATCTCCGTTTCTGTGAGCTTTGTGCCTGGATCGTTGCCATGCGTACAGTTGTGGATGATCCCGTTCATGTCCAGATACAGGTTGTCCACTTCTGGCACATTGGTCTCTGCTATGGGCTGGTTCACCAGCGGGTACCGCTCGCTCAGCCACCTGTAGAACTTGGGGATACCTGTTTGCACACATCGGTACCTCAAGGTCCTACGACGATGCAACAGTGTACCAAGGCAAAGCTCATAAACAGATTGCATGTCTCTGTATGCATACTGTTGGAGACGACACAGCCCTAATGCAAGCAATGTTGTAGTGCATGTCAATTAGGGACATGCTAGTGGGCTAAAATTAAGGCTATGTCGAGATCCAATGCAGCACCAGCGAGAGCCTCACCCATCTGATCGTGTATTCAGGGGTCGAGCGACCTGAAGCCAAACTCCCCCAAATTTGTAGAGATAGTTGCGAGTTGGAGTTTGAAGACTTTCAAGAAGTTAAAGCTTCGTTTGGGTCGTGTTTGGTTAAGTTCGATTGCTGAATGAAAGCTTTTGAATTGCTCAGGACCTGCACTTCTATTCGGAATTTATTCTGCTACAAGTGGTGCGTCTAAACCTGACTTCAAACCGTTATTGAGCATGGATCTGATCGAGCGGTTGGGTAGAATTTTAGAATGATCAAGCCTTGAGGGAACATGTCCACGGTGTTCCTAATCTGGACAGGATATATATGTGCAATTGTTCTTCTGATCCTTGCAAATTTGCATCCTCTTCTATTTTATTGCACAGAATCAGCAAAGAGGCTCCAATTATTTGCAAATTTCTTGAACGGAGCAGGAGCCCGTCCAAGACAGCTTTATGCAAGATATGCCATGACGCAACAATTGCGGTCTTGTTGGAGGACAAGTGATTGTGCAATTCCAGCATATGATTCTTTCAAGCGTCAATTGTAGATCCAGGTCTGCATGCACCACGTTTGCCATGTCGAATCAGAAATTAGTACCACCAGATCGCAGCAATGCTATAGTTGATATAGACACCAAGGTTTCATTGGGACTGTACCGGAATGTGGGCTCAAAAATTCCCAGATATGTTTTCAAAGCATTAGAGCACACTGGCAGCGGTCTTCTGTGGCTGCCACTAGCGCCTGTGGTATTCCTTGCCCCATCAGCATCCCCCCTTGTGCGCACATGCGCTGCAAATTTGCTGGTGGGGCTTCTGGTGGACATCGCCATTGTAGGCACCCTCAAGGGCCTGGTGCAACGGGCTAGGCCAGTCTACAATAACGCTGGTGACTTCCTCCTCGTTGTGGCAGTTGACAGCTTCTCCTTCCCTAGTGGACATGCAGCCAGGTGATCTTCACTCATCAAAATCAGATTCTAACACTGTGGTTATTTCATTTTGAAATTGATTGAACTCGGCGAGGAATATTGAGGCTATTTTGATCAGCACGTTCACCATCTGATGATACAGCACAGTGGATTGCCTTATTGTTGTCAAGACAGGCTCTCCCCAGTACTATTTACTGCGGGATCCCTACTGACAGGAAGGTGCATGCGCAGGGCAATGTTTCTGGCACTGTACGCGCTGGTGTGGCTGCAGCAAGGCAGCCAGATGGCCTGGGCTGTGCCCATCGTTGTCTGGGGCCTGGTGACAGCATTCTCTCGCTGCCTCATGGGTCGCCACTTCCTTGGAGATGTCCTGGCTGGCCTGCTGGTGGGAGTCCTCACCACTGCAGTCATGACACAGGTGTGTACTATGAGCTCTTGTCCTCCCTTCAGGCTATTTCTCCATGGCGCTGCACTTTACTTACAATGTGGCCGTGGCGTTGTACGGCCAGAGCGAGCTGATGGGTATCTGTGAGCATTGTTTGGCAATCAGCAGCACAGGGAGTTGAGTGCTCAGCACTCGGGCAGTGCTGGAAGCAGAGCTGCAATGACCGCTGGACAAAGCGCTTCATCATTTTGAAGAGGAAGTCAGTGAGCAAGTTAAGATGAGTGCCCAACACTTGGGCTGCATTTTGGCTGCAGGGCACATTCGCGCTTGGAGGCCTGTGGATCCCAGCGGCACAAGCGAGCGCTTCGCATGCGCATATCATGGATCGAATCCATGCATTTATGCCTCAACGTCTGTGATTCAGGGAGAGAGAATGACATTGCAGGACAAGTGTTATCTCATCCATGCCATGGTTGAGCCCAGCGCTGAAAATAGAATTTTCAAGGATTCCTGACTTCTAAATTGCCAGTAATAGTGGATTCAGTGAGGTCATCGCGGATTCTTAAAGTCAGCACCAAACCCTGGTGCTCCTTGCATCATGCTCGCAATCGTGCCTCAACAACTTACTAAGAGAAAATTAGTAATTTTAAATGGAAACTTAGTAGTCCCATACGCAGTGCACACGCAGCCTGCTTTAGCGCCAGACTGCCAGCCCTACGAGCATGCATTGGTCATGACATGTTACATGGAATGTTCATTCAAAATGTAGTGGCACTGCCAGTGCACACTGTGGCACTGCAGAATTAACTAGCTAGACTAGACTATAATCAGGCAATTCTGGCCCATGACCGCTGATCAAAGAGCTTCTGCTCAGAGACAACAATGAGTATCATGTGAGCCTGAGTAGTCACGATGCTTTTTTTTACCTTTGGAGTATCTAGGATTGGGCTCCATCATCCTGATGATCCTGAGTTTGAAGCATGAGGTAAGCACGCCGTCAGAGAGACGATCGGCCAAAGTAGACTCGCAGTTTACGTGCAGCCGTGTACGAATGCCTGGATCTCAGCCATGGCTCCTCAGGTGTCTTTGCTCTCCCGCTACAAACTTTCTTGCTGAAGCATTACTCACGGTTGGCGAGTGCTTCGTTGAGATCCGCCGTACCTACCCCTCGAAACCGGTAAACCCTCTTCACTACATGTCTGTGCTACGCTAGATTTCCGAATTGTTCTCTCGCCATCTGCATTTTCGTGACGATTTTCACTTACAATATTTCTGCATTACTTGTGCCTGCGCAAGGCAGTGGTGCTATGCTGAGAAGAGATGAAAGTGTGGCCGTGATGTTGTAAATAGGCTGTAGGTGCATCGACCTAGGTTAAGGGATTAATCTCTGTATGCCACGCAAACGGACAGAAACTGCAAGACAAAATGTACAGCTTGCGATCTTGTCTGTTATGACGGGCAATTTCAGTCAAGAGGTTTTAGCACCATATAATTATTCGCACCGCAATGTCGTAAGGCGTATACGCATCAGTTGAGGTCGACTTACTAAATTGACAACTTTTTGTGATCCACAGGAGATTTTGAATAAAGTTTGCAAGACCCGCCACCACCATGGCTCCCCAGATCACCATCACGAAGAGCGAGCCCATCGAGGCACTCCAGGTGCAGCAAAAGAACATCTGCATCCCAAACAGCAGTCTGGTTGCATGCATCTTTGTCATTAATACGTAACTTGTGATTAAACAGCCACCAATTTCTACGTTTGCATGCTGCGGGGATACAACAATTGAACGAGCCTAAGCCTTCTTTTATTCTTCCTGCAGAAGCTGACAGCCTTCAGTCTGGACGATTATGTGGCTGGCAAATCCAAGGTGTGGACATTCTGGGACTGCGCTCCCAGCGAGTTTCCCTGGACTTACAGCAAGGACGAGTACGCATACATCCTGGCTGGCCAGTTCTACGTCACATATGAAGGTGGGGACTTTTTTACCAGTCCTGACGCCCTTCGACCCTTGCAACTTAGGCATTGCAGACTGATGCAACCATGCTGTGTGTAGAGGAGGACGCTTATCACTGGAATCTTACAGAACTTTTGTCGACATGAGTTTGAAAAAATATTTTATGACAGGTGGCGAGCCAGTGGAGATCAATGCAGGAGACTATGTGCACTTCCCACCAGGCCAGACGCACTTCAAGGTCACCATCCCTGTCAGGAAGTTCTTCACATTGGTGTAGATACCAGCTGTCAGGCAGCCGGTTGACGTCATTCTGATCAGAGGCTCAAAATAATTGCATTGTGCACACAACTTTGAATTTCCCATGATAGCATGGTGATATCCTTGGCTGTGTCTCGGTCCACAGCCGAGTCGGATCGGCTGTGGACCCTTGCAAGTAGGCCTTGCATGCAATAAGTACTTGGAAGTACACTTCTTTCAATTGCCATCAGCGCTTCAAGCAAGTTGCGCAGCGCAGGTTTGTCTTGTATGTCTTGCATTCAAGCCGGATTGAATTGCCACAGACAAAATCACAATAATCCCTGGACCATATTCACCTCCGACGGGGATACGGCCGCTGGCGTGGCAAAGCCACGCTGGCGGCCATATGCATATGTACGGGAGCTTACTCTCTCTTGCTTTGCCACTGGTAACAGAGTCTCATATATTGATCTCTTTGAGAATAGATCGATGTAAGGACCGCTTCCATATGAAAGGATTATTTTGCCAAGCACAACAAAGTCATCAATGTGACATCCAAGCAGTCCAACCTTCCTCGGAATGCACACAAGCCTGCCACTCACCCACATGCATAGGTGAAAGGCTGCACAGCGCATCAACGGGCATATCTCTGCTCAAGAGACAAATCTATAAGTCGGAGACTACGCAGCACTGGCTGGCCGCACACCTTCGCTGCCTGACGCAGTCCCTCTTACTGGGGGGTTCAATGAGACTGCCTTGAAATTGTCAACATAGCCACCTACTGCTGCTGCAGGCATATCTGCAGCTGCAGGCACATCAGCAGGAAGGGAAATGCCAACGTAGCAAACTGGCCGGAATAGGCCAGGATCACATCTGTCAGCGATGACTCAGCTCTCGTCCATGGGGTCAGCACTGTCAGCAGCCCTGGCTGCAGCTTCCTCTTTGCTGGCGCCCTTTGGCGCTGCCGGCGCCACAACAGTGGTGTCTGTCACTCCGCTCCTGACTGGCTTATCAGCAGCAGGAGCTGTGTCCGCGCCGCTCGCAGCCTCCCTCGCCTCTTCCTTCACGCCCAGAATGTAGTCCCTGCACAAACCCGTGATTCAGGGCACTGCCGTAGGGCGCCTGCGAGAGGAGCAGTAAGAAGACCGTAACAATGCATCCCTGCCTTGGCATTGCTGTTACGGTTGCAAAAGCGCTGTGATCGGTATCAAGTGGGTTGATCTGCATGCAATGTGCGGCCTGCAAAGGCCAGGCAGCTCAGGAATGTGCCCATTTGTCATAATGGTGTGCTGTCCACATTGACTTCCAAGTATTGACGGGGTGATGCCTACCGCGTGCTAACAGAAGGGATGCTTATCTAACAAAAGAGATTTTGCCTGATAAAATGCAGAGCCTACAACTGCAGAGACATTTGAGGAGACCTTGCTGTCTCTAGAATGTACAGGCGGTTGCTCTAGTAGTAATTTGCCCATAAGAAACAAGGGACAGTACGGTGCTCAATGAGCCATGCAGTTGAACAACATCCCTGCTGTGTTGGCTTTCATGCCAAAGCAATCAGTTGCAGCTGAAAGTCAGTTGAAGCTGTATGCCAAGGGCCGCGCACCTGTGCTCCTCAAGCTCGCGCAGGACTTCGTCAATGGGGCGCCAAATGAGGTCGCTGATGCGCCACACCTGCACCATGGGACCGTTACAACTTAAAATTGATCACTCTGCGTGTAATCAAAGATGCTGTTTACAGTGCTGCTCCTCATCAAACCAGGAGAGAATCCATGCATACATTACAAGTCACTGCGAGCTCAAATCCAGGGAGGAAAGGCTGCCTCGCTGTGTGAAAGAGGAGTGCAGTGACAATACAAACATCTCCCCACCCTTACGTGAAATGAGAGACTTTCATTCTTCAGCACCAGAAGATTTCTGACGGGCGTTCATACCTGCAGCGTGCCCCCTGCTCCGGCGTCCGACACGCTGACCATGGTGTAGGGGTCCGTCGGGTGCCACTGGAAGTCCACCACCTGCATGCCACAATCAGAGGCTGTTCAAGTCCCGCCCAAAACCTCGAAGGGAAATTAGGTAAGCCATTGAGTACCCCCTGATCCTATCAATGACCCTGGCAACAACTTCTCCTGGCGCTCATGGACTCTAGCCTTCTCGGTCATGTAGACCGCAGAACAGGGCGCCGGCTTCAGTGCAACTTCTTGGGGTGATCAAGATCACGTACGGTAGTCAAATCCTGTTATTGTGGTGCCAAGAGCAACTCTCCCACTTACAGCAAGAACTCCAATAAACAGATATTCTCCAAAGCAACACTGACAGGTACAGCAACGCTGCCAGCCCTAAAACCACATCAGCTTGCTGGCAGGCTGCAGCATGTCTGCTCACAGGATGCATGCAATGCCACGCATACTCTTTTCAGCAAGAAATTTCAAGGACACACAGAAAGGCGCCCACCTGCGAGCGGTGGCCCGCGTGGTGGAACATGAGCTGCGGCGGCAGCGAGGCGCCGATGGTGCGCGCCTTCTTCGCATCCGGGCCGGCCTCCTCGCCGCCGCCGGGCATCTTGTCTTGGCGCTCCAGGTCCCACACTGCTATCAACTTGTCTTCGCCCCCGCTCGCAAACACACCTGCACGGACAAATCTCCTGAAAAGACACCCTGAAAGGCAGGACCCCGACATCAACAGTATGGTACTGAGTGCAAGGCAGATTGGTGTGTCTCCTGCAAGCTCCAGTCTGACCTTGCTGATATGCCGCCCGAAGATCGTGGGGCCTTGGTGTGATTGTGCCAGGGGCAGCCTTAGCAGCATGTGAGCAAGCCTGGACTGGAGTGTGCAGAAGAGGCACATCTCGGAAAGTTACGCAGATTGCCGCAGCAAATATGTGCACAGAGGCCTGAAGAATTGCAATTCGGACAGCGCATGTACCTGGCTTGTAGGGTGCCCACTCCACTCGCATGATGGCCGAGTCATGCAGCTTGAAGGTGTGCACCGCGTCCTTCAGCTGCCGCCGGTCCCACACCTTCACGCTGCCGTCCGCAGCCCCTGCACACCACACATGGAACAGACTTTAGGCCTACCCAGCTCGCCTCTGCAGTGCGCAGGACCATGTAGGCATCATGTTGGAGGAGCTGGCAGCATGCCAATGCTGCTGCAAATTCCAGCTATTCAGAACATCTGAGTTGCACAATTGCACATTGGATGCAAAAGACCAGGTCTGTCAACAAGGCTCCACCAACGCGTTACTTGGCAAGCAGGGTAATGTCAGGGGCACATGGGGAAGGTCAAAGCCTGCACATATGTGACTAATCAGGTTCAGGTGCGCATGCACACATGTGAGTAATCAGGTGCAAAAGGCCAGCCCTCACCAGTGACGAGCATATGTTCCTGCAGCGCGCTCCAGTCCACGCACTGGACGTCCTGTTGGCCGTGCGCTTGTTCCACAGCGGCGGCCGGCCCCGGCTGCGCGCGCGTGTCCCACAGCAGCAGCTTGTAGTCATCGCCCACGCTGGCCAGCTCTTCTGTGCTACCCGGCCGCCACACCACATCCTCTATCGTTGCGCTGTGACCCTGCTCCCCCATAATAACGCGAGCCCTTCAATGACTGGAAGCTAGGGTGTGGATGAAGTCAATACAGCGAGAGGGAACGTTTGACTAGCTCTGCCCTGTAATCAAGCTGCTAAAGTGGGTGTTGTCACATGCAGAAGCCAACCAGTGATATGTCATGGGTGTATTGCCATGTGTGTGCATGCGACTCCAGCAGTCTGGCTCTGCTTCCTTTAGAGAAGCACTCCCCTTCAAAAGAAGACAGGACGGAGTGGCGCAGCGGCATGTACAGCAAGGACAGCATTTCTCTCAACAGAGTATGTCCTGAGGGAGATACACATGCGGACCAAGAAGGAAGCAAAGATGCACCTTGAGCTTGAACCTGGGTGCCAGGGACGGCGCAGGCGGCGAGTATTTCGCCGGCCCCGAGCTTTCCCCTTTCTTCCTGGACGCTGAAAGCCAGGAGCCGCCATCGTGGTCCTCCAAGTTCCAGATGAGCACCTGCATGAAAAGCACCCAACCCAGGCTCTCAGAGTACCACATGCACAGGCAATCCTGTCCCAATCCAATCCACTCAGCCACCTGTGCAGATCATGCAATGGTATCTCAAGCATCCCATAGCAGCAGGTCATTGCAACCGCCTGAAGCATGAAGTCTATAGTGTTGAATGCCAGAAAGGCATTAGCTTCAAAGAATGCCTCACGGCATTGACACAGCTGAAATTTGTGCTCTAGCTCCTCAGCTATCTACACCAGAATTGTCTGCTCTCAGCAGCTTCCTTCACAATGGCTGCATTTGAGGCAGCCTCATCCTCTCGGGATTTCAATGCAGCCGCTGTAATTAGCTTGGCCTCTGCTAGCTGGCGACGGCAATAAGGCTGCTGAAACCCTGGTCTATGTTCGGTACAATCCGCACCTTCTGATCTTCGCCGCCGCTGGCCACAAGGGGCTTCGCTGAGCTCATGCCCAGCGCAAAGGCCGCCACCTGCTCGTGACCCACCAGAACGAGGTCCGGAATAGACAGCTTCTGCAGCTCATCCCCCTGCCGTGCACAGCATCCCCATTCATGCATGACATGCACACCCTCACACAAGTTCCAATGCTTTCCAGCTACTGCGTCAGTTTACACCAGCACTCAAAGCTCCTGGATCAAGCAGACGACACAGCCATGCTGCTCTGAGCCTGGCCTTGGCCTTACCACAGCCATGCAAGTCCCAAGTTCTCATCATGACTGAACACATACAGCTAAACACCCAAAGGAGCTGACCTTGTCGGTGGCCCGGTTGGGCTGCTTCTCAATGTCCCACACATACAGCTCCTTTGCATCCGTGTGCGTCACCACAATGTGCGGGTGCTGCGGACACTCCCGGATCTTATTCACCTGCGCCCCAAACCACTTCTGCACGTCAGGCCCACTTCTGCAGATACAGTGGGTCAACAGGAGGCCAAGGACAAGGCTGAACTCCTAGGCATGTGTATTCCCAAGATGAGGTTCTCTGCGACAGGAAGAAAGATGGCAGGCTTGCCTCTCCTGGGTGGATGATGGTGGAGTATGGCTTGATGTTTGGGCTCTTGGCTTTCTCGTCATACTTCAAGGACTCTGCTGGTGCAACCCGCGGCTGCACAGAAAAATCCACTCAGACACATGCTGTGCGACGCACAAAGTACCATGGAATTTATCACTGAATATGATGACATTATCTCCATCCGATGAATTCACCTTGGTGACGTCAAGCGTCCACACAGAGAGTTTGTTTGGGTCGGTTCCCTCGGGGTCCGTCTGCAGTTTGACCAAAATATAATTATAGGGACAGGGAAGAAAGACAACGGTTGAGACTGAATTAGATAAAAGAGACACACAGCATGCTCCTGTTAAGATACACACCCTGTCTGAGAGGTACAGATAATGCCGCTTCTTGTACTTGAAGTCTTCGATTGCCTCCCCCCACCTGCATGCAAAATGTCAAATTCGATGCATCCTGACAACCACAGTGCCTGCAGCGCGTATCCTGCGACAGGGAAATTATTTGAGGGCAGATCAAGGCCTCGCCTGCAGCTCTGAGACGGCCATCCACGGTTGTGGTTCATTATCCAGTCGTACATAATGGGCAGATTCTGCTTCCAGGTCCCATATTTATCCTTGTCGGGGTTGCCCTTCTCCCTTTGCCTCACCATAGTTCTGCTTTCTCCCAGTTATCAACTGTCAATATGTCAGACGAAAGTCGCTCTAATGTAAATAGCCAGAACTTGATTTTCCTTTCAGTTGATTAGGAAGCTTACTGTCCACTCAATAGCTATTGAGTAGCAAACAGGCAAGAGTTCTCTTTTCCAACGATCATCAGAGTTACAGACGGCTTATTTGAGCCCTTCATGGACGCTCTGACAATGCACTTCAGTGATGCGAGTGCATGCACATATGGAACAAGAACCTCTACGTTGAATTGAGCAGAAGGGCGTGAACGCTCCTCACCGAAATGGAACTTGTTATCGTTGGTCATGATAAGTAATGAGGGATACTAATGGCTGAGTCGGCAACAAAGGGTCCTTGACCTGGACCTGGCTAGCATATTGATGATCAAGAGCACAGACAGACGCAGATCCCCGCTAGCGTGTGAGACCATGTAGGCGCGAATTGACATTCAGCACTGCCCCTCCCAAACTTCCTGCCAGGGCATGGATCAAAGGTGATCTAGCTTGAAAAGGACGCTGGTGACAGCAATTGTGGGGTACGGATGGTCTAATTATCTTCTCCATCATTTTTTATTGGCTTGAACGTGGCCTAGTCCGATTGCTAGGGACGTTGAATGTTGCTCGTCCTTTCCAATGTGGAACGCCCCAGAGGATCCTTGCAATTCCTCGAATCGAAAAACTCTGTTCGCATTGCACAGTACGATAATCTTTGATCAAGCTTCACTTGAAGGGGGGCAGCTTTTGTGCAGTGCTGCTTGATCGCCCACGCCTTGGAGGAGTGCACGCTCTGAGGAGACGCCTGCAGGCTCAACAGACCCCTAAATTCCCAGACACAGCCGACACACAGTGCAAGGCTTCAATGATGGGGCATGATGTGCATGGGACCTGCACGGTCAGGACCCCAGAATGTACGGGAATAGTATATGGTCATCGCCTGCAAAGGAAGGCATTGAAGGTGAGACATCATCTACATCACCAAAGACATCAACATACAAAAAAACAATGTATTGTCCCACATCTCCTTACATGACAGATTATGATTGCTGCAGGTCTGGCATCATGCGCAAAGGATGCCGCAAGGACGGCAGAAACAAAAGTGGATGGTCTGTCAGTCACTGCCAAGTCCAAAGGATAGACCAGATCTGCGGCGTCCTCAGGATGCCCCTTCAATGGGCTCTTCTCCAGAGAGACGGCTGTCAGCAAATTGTGGAACACCGGTGGCAGCTGATGCTGGCAGCAGAGCACCTACCAGCCATTTGAGGGTCCCTTTCCAACAGACAGACCAGGTAAGGAAAGCTGTGGTATCACAAGGAATTAAAAGAGCTCTGCTTATCTTCGACAAGAACAAAAGCTCTGCACTACTTATCAGTGGCCTGTTACAATGACCCTTCTTGCATCCGCCCACTGCATGCATTGCCTCATATCAATACATACATTCAAGGAGATTTTTGTTAACTTTCTCTTCCCTGAGAGGACGGCAGGCTCGTGTATGTGACAGGGACATTTGTGCTCAATTGGCATGTGTATGCGCAGACAAAGGAGCGCACACAGAGCCGGGTGACCGTCACCAACGAGAACGGGACACAGGTGGTGTATCACACCAGCCGCCGAGATGCCCTGCACCAGATGCTGTTTGGAGTCGGCGTGCTCTCCTCAGACAGGTGCACCAAGCTCTGCCCACAAGCAACGTATGAAGCTCCACTCAAACTCACACTTGCCTAGACTTCGTGTTGCTACCAATGAAGCCCTTGGGCCGCCAAGAGCAGCCCTTTCCAGATTGCATGCACCTAGATAGACCGGAGCGGAAGTAGTCAATGGCCAGTTGCTGCATGCGATGGTTTCTAATATATAATAAAGATGATGCATGCATGCAGCCTGCGGTGGATGTGGACACCGAGGACGGCGCAAGCTGCTCTGGTGCAGTTCCCCGCCAGCTCCCTGCACAACAAGTACTTCCTGGTAGGCTCCGCCTCCTTCTGGCTGCCATTAAGACCCCACTGCATCCAGCTCTCAATTGCTTCCCTTCTTACTTCTCATGCCAAAGCAGATTAGTACGCTGCATTTCTCGACATTCTTGAGATGTCGGAGTTCTGCTACAGGTGAGGGCTGGGGAGGGGGAGTCAGAGGCGGAGAACTACGTGCTGACTAACCCAGTGGCCAAAACCTCCATGAGCTCCGGCCTGAGCCAGCGCGGCAAGGCACAGGTGCGTAATGCAGCACGGCATATCCATGCACACTATATGCATGCATATCACGCTTTCCTATTCCGGCATGGAATGTGCTTATTGTGCCGACATGGGACCAATGCTGGCTGTCATGCAATGAGCAGGACAAGTGGTGATCTCGAGGAGGAACACTTCCTATCGTGCTGACAGGGCAGATGGTACATGCAAACGTCGCACCTGCACCTGCCACAGAAATAGGAGCGATGGAGGTGTTGAAAGGCAGTATAGAGTAGCTGCTTGGAGTTCAAGCATGCAGTTAAGCGCAGGTGGTGCGGGAGACTGCTCCGGCGTTGCGGGCGATGGGGGCGTGCGCGGCGGACTGCTGGCTGTGGCCCAGCATCACTCAACGCTCCTACCAGACCGCAGAAATCCTGGGCGCGCTTCTCGGCGTCGGCCGCTCGCGCATCGTCCCCGAATATAGCTTCCTCGACCCCCGGTGCGCGCAACCCTCCACCCTTCATTGGGCCAGTTTGGCCAGGGGACTCTAAACTAAATGTACGATAAAGAGTCCCCCTTCAGACACTTAAAAGCTCATAAGTATGCCCTCAAACCAGCATGGTCCGGCGTGCAGCCAGACAATGCTCTTCCTGTGGCGGTTGTCCCTATGTATAGCATATGATTGGCGCTGTGAATTTCATTCTCATCCCTTCATAGGGAGATTTGACATGCAATGTGATATTATCTGAAGACTACAATAGAGTACAAGCCCTCGCATGGTTCCAGCACAGTGTTTGGTGAAGCAAAGGGCACCGCGTGTGTTTGCAGGGGTCTTGGAGCATTGGAAGGCCTGACCTGGGAGTCTGCTCGCTTGCAAGTGAACACTGGCGACCAGTTGTCTCCAGGTATAGATTCCTGCGTTTATGAAATTAAGATGTAGTCTATCCCATGCCTGCGTCCAGTCAGAATCTGCAGTTGAACGCTTCCGAAGTGCGGCAGATATGGCAATCTGCATGCATGCCCTTTGCACTGCATATGACTAATGCCATCATTAAGTCTGGTTGATACTACTGTTGGACTATTGAACACCCCTGGCATGGGCATGACGCACGAATTGCTGAGTATGCCACTGTGATTTTTGCAGAGTGGAGACCACCCAGGGGTACGGATGGCACTCCAAATGAGAGCATCTCGGACGTCCTAGTGCGTGTGAGACAGGCAAGCCCTGCCTCGTCTCCTTCTGCTGGTCCTCTGCGTGACTGAGCCAGTGTTTGTCAAGCACATCGATGTAACATCAGATTTTTTCATGCCCTGCACCTGCCACAAGCCTGTTGCAGCTCCTAGACTACTGTGAAATTGAGAGTGACGGAGCAGAGCCTGCATGGGTCAGGGCCTGCTCTTCTCATTTGAAGGTGTCCCGGTCTATGGCGTGGAGAGGAGGTGTTGTTGTGCGCGGCGCAGGTGCTTTCAGTGATGGAGACGCAGTACAGCGGCGCGAATGTCATCGTGGTGTCCCCGGACTCGGACAACCTGTCTGTGCTGCAGGTCTGGGAACCTTCTCGACACCTTGACCTCCTCTACTTTTTCAACATGTTTCTTTTGTGTCGTTGCAGAAGATCATGCTGCAATTACCTGCAGCAATCAGCTCCATCCACTTGGAAAGACTGTAGCGAATCAGGATCCGCTGAGTTAGCAAGGGCTGCTCCACCCCTGCACACTCTGTTTCTCAGTATGGCGTAGGTGGAAAAAGTTGCTGGGGTGTTTGTAAACCCTTCACTACCCTGATTTATAGGGGACAGAAGGGGAAAATAGCGTTGGTGTGCTACTGCAGGCGGCGCTGCTGGGACTGGACCTGCGGCGTCATGGTGACCTGGCGATGCGGCCGGGGGAGGTTCGCGCCGTAGAACTGGCCGCTGAGGCGCCGACTTACTACTCTGGCAAGGTCACATGCGCTCGGCCGCCCAACTGCCTCTGACCAGCATGCACATTTTGCGTGACACCACTGCATTATGCAGAGCCAGGAGCCTACTTGACATCTCTCCAAACAGATCCCAGCTCGATTGTTATTGGTTTGACAGAGGGGAGTGCCTCTGCGTACACATGTGACGAGATGAGTGTTTCAGACAGCCACTCAGTATCTACTCAGTATCTCCCAGCTAAAGTGCTTATTGGGTTGACACTTAGGGAGTGTTCTCAGTAGGTGAACTTGTTGAGAGGGCAGGGAGCAGCTCAAGTGCTGGGCTAGCATAGTTTGTCTGAGATAGCGACAGGATGAGAGAGGAGCACAGATAGATAAGAGGGGTGGTGATTATGAGGAGAGATTGAAGTGATGAGGGAATGGCTGCTGAGATTAGTCAATGCTGGCATGGTGTATTCTTTTTACGATTAGATGGGGGACTGCAAATTTCTATCATGCAAGACAGAGATCATTTTATTTGGTGGTGCTCACCAGACCTGTGAGAACCCATTCTCAAGGAACACTACATGAAGTTTAATTGCACTGCAGGCTAAATTCTGAAATTGCCATACTCTGCAGACCTCTGACTGGGGGTGATCAAGCCCTCTGATTGCAACAATGTATATTTGCATGTACATAATAGAGTGGAATCCAGTTTGCGCAAGTGAGATTGTTTTTGGTGTTCAAGTGTGCTTGCCCTGTTAGCCTCACCAAAAGATGGCCGAGCCAGGGTCACAATAGCGAATAAGTTGTGAACTTGGATTCCAGGGCATTGTAATTACAACTGAACTGCAGCAGTTGAAGATATCTTACACGTACTTACAAATTTCTTTGAAGGAAAATGTGTTCACTTTGTCAAGACAGTGTGAAGGTGTGAAATCATTAGTATCCCAATTTCTCCCTGGCACAACAAGTCAACCCAATCGGTAGCAACAGCACTAAGGTAGTGAGCAAGCAAAGTCATGCCTGTGGTACTAGCTACTTGCGCTCCCTTGCTGACATGCTAACAATACTTTTCCAACCCAAAAACATTGTCCAAGGTGCTGGCACCTCAATAAGACCCACCAAAGAATGCCCCACAATAGCCTGCTCTAACCATTGAAGAAAAGAAGTGACCCTACTGCGGTGGACTAGCAATACCCAGACCACCCGCGACTCATGAAACGATTAAAAGGAAACATGCCCTTGTAGAAGTCTTTCATGTCAGGCAAGGTCTCACATCTTGAGTGAGAGCTTGCTTCATGAATTGGCCCAGCTGTTTGACAACATGCTCATAGTTCCCTTGCGCTCCTGGCAATTGTGCCAGGTGGCAAGCTTCAACAGCCTATAATCGGGCTGCCTCATGGGATGAGCATGCCCGCACCCCCTGGCCAATTTCCAGGGGTAGCGAGACATTTGAACAGCATCCAGGGCTGTTCAAAAGGTGCGCAAGTCGACTCACTGGCAAGCCAAGACCGTCCGTACATTGTACAAGCACCGGAAAAGAATATTATCTGTGCGACTGGTCATGAGATTACTGCAGGCAGATGCTGTGTCAAGGCATCCCTGCATCACCGGGGTGCCTTCACACTGAAAGTGCGTTTCAAGGACTTCCCCATGTGAAGGAAATCCTTGTTGGACTTACTACCACTGCAACAACATATAGCATCGCTGCATGCTGGCTTGAGCCGCTTGCATGCATGCAGTCGAGAGAATTCAGAGCTGTTATAAAAGGCGCCAAGCACTTTCTGAGCTGGCCAGTCCCAGTGTCAAGGCCTCCTCAACGTCAATCATGCCCCAGCCACATCCCTCTGTTGCCCCTAGCGGAAGGTCAACCACTGCATTCTTTTGGATTGTGCGTCTCGGAGGGCCTCAGCGGCGGTAGGAGGTCTGGAAGGGGGTGTAGTTGCGAGTGTCTGCATAGATTCCTTCCACAGAGCCGATGGCGGCGGCGATGGAGATGAGCCAGCAGAGGACATTGAGGCCCTGCAGGAAGCACCACCGCCCGGACCACATGGGAATCTTCTTCTGCACAATGTGCATCTGGATCTGCACCGCGCAACACACCAGCTATCCGTCAGCCCAGGTGCTCCTGTCCCCTTTTTGCACTCTGGATTATGATGGAGATTGGCCCATTTGCTGTATAACCAATGCTGTCTGCAACTTGCGGCAAAGTTTGACTTGTGAATGTTTTCTGGGAAGCAGATCGACACTGTTGCAGTGCTGAGGCACGAGGCAGCAAGGCGCACCGGGAAGAAGACAGTCAGTGGAGCGAAGCCGATTGCACCTGCAATAAGGCCAGCCAATTGTTCACTCCAGAGCTTAGGAAGTGATATGCAAGAGACTGCTGCTCTGTTCGAGCCTGAAAAGTATGAAGAACACAGTTGATCCTGTTTCATTGGGTATTCTTTGTGTGTGAGCAAACAGGCAAGAATTCTTCCGAGGGGAAGGCACACCAAGAAGGCCGACAATGTCATTGAAGAAGGGGAGCAGCATTGCCACAATCTGCGACAGGCAAGAAATTATAAGGACCTGGTAACTGTTGAATCCCTACTGAGAGATGCAAGTCCCACAAGCAGGCTTTATTGAGTTCAATGGGAAACAAATGGACTCACTGTGACGATGATGACATAGACGGTGCGCCAGATCAGGCGGAAGGGGCTCGCCCTGAACAGGCCCATGCCGGGAATCTACACACACCAATCCACCCATCAGCAAAAGCCTTCCTACTTTGTCTTAAACTGGTAGTGCAGACATCACTTGCAGGAAGCATACTTTGAACCTTCTACATAGAAATGCTTGTTGAGATAATACATTCTGCAAGACCAGCTGGGACCTCATTGTCTGGCGCCTGAAAGCATTACTGGGTAGCATGCATCAGTAAGCAGCAGCCAAAACTGTGTGCAGGGAGTAAGATAGAAGTTCTGGTGGTGTCATAACCGCACCTCAACAGCAAAGAGCTCCCACTGCAGGAACCTGCTCTTAGGGAAGTATCTGAAAGCTGATGCTTCCACAAAGCCGAAGAATGGCTGGATCCACACCTGCAGTACAGTCAGTGCTGTCAGTGATGAGCGGTCTCATGCGCGATGAGAAATCTTGCTGTTAATTCCCTGATGTTCAGTCTAACCATTGCAGCATACCTGATAGCCTCCGAGGAGATGGACAAAGATGGCTGCGTTGGCGATATCAATAAGCCACCTGTGAGAAAGCGGCAGTTTTGAGCACAAGTAAGCTACTAAGGTCTCGTTTTATAACATAATAAACAGCAAGCGAGGAAAGAAAGGGGTGCTAGGAAAGTTCTTACCATGGATTGTAGAAGCCGAACCTGCAAGCAGTGAGCATGGGTGTCAGCAAGCCAGGGACACACTGTGGGTGAAAATCTCATCGTCTGTTTTAGAGCAAGCTTTCAGAGAACAGAGCTCAAGTGCAATAAAACTTCCGCATATCGAATGTGTGCGGGAATTTTGAGCACACCCGCTGAGCAGATTTCCTGGCGCGCTGTTACCAAACGCGGCATATCCGATGATGCCGATGCATGCATAGAAGAAAGTTGTCGTGGCGATGCCATACACTGTCGCCCTCCTCATCTTCTTGGTCTCGCCTGGCGACTGGATTGTGTCCTGTGCGCAGACCCCAATGCACGCATTCAATGTCATGATAGAGGTCTTAATGTCCTCAATTAGGCCAGTGCAAAATGAGGCGAGCATGTGCCTTTCATCATAGAAGTTGCACATCTTGAATTGAGACAGCTGTACTTGGCAATGTGCTGTTTGCATGAAGGATGTTGTTCACAGTCTGGTGCTCACTGTGATCTCAATCAGAATGAAGCTGAAGCTGTACGCGAAGGCAATGTTACCAAGCGCCTGCATGCATCACACTACGCTGTCAAGATGGCACAGGCAAATGAGTGCTTCGCAAACTTCACATATTGCATGTATGCAACAGCAGCAGTTGTCATGACCACAACTTCCCTCTCCCCGCAGTAATACATCCCCTGTTCATCTGAGCATAGCATCACTGCCACAGAAGTGCCAGCTGAGAGCTTCACTTGGGTACTTCTTGCGCCACATGTCATGATAAATAAGGAAGATATAGTAGTAAGTTGTCTGCATAGGAGGCTAGAGAGGAGGCCGTGGCCGCACCTGGAAGATGCCCCAGACTTTGCCTGCGGCGGTGGTGTCAATGCCAATCTGGAGGCCCCCAACAGTGCCCGTGCCAGTGGTGCTCCCCTCTGCCAAAACACAGCAACTCTGACCTCAGAATACATATATTTATAACATATATTAATAACATATATTTAGCGTTCCCTAATATGGCGCTCTTCAGCAGCACTGCTAAGTGGATCTTGAAGATTGCCCAGTTCTGCCTCTTTGCATGTTAGGTCCGCACATCTTGCACTGGATCTGCCTTGAAGAGAAGAGCTGTCTCATGCCACCACAACGTCAAGTTACGCGCTCAATCTCCTGTTGTGAGGAGTGGGCATGAACAGGTTTGTCAGGGCCTTTTGGGAGGGGCAAAGGACTCACGTGCGGCTTGGGCAATGCACTCCCCAAGGCCGATGAAGGCGTAAGTGAAGCTCATCAGAGTGGCGACAATACTCAGCCACCAGATGCGGTCAATGTCCTGGATCTGCAAGAAGCAGGCAGCAACCTTGTCATTTGCTGCTACCTGAATTCAAACCACAAACTGGAGCATCCCTGGACAAACATACATGCAGATTCTGCCCTGTAAACAGCAGACTCAGGCGTACCTAGTCCTTAAGGACTCGAAAATGTGTAGTAATAATAATAACAGCAGACTCTTGAGTAGACTAAACTCATCAGATCCTGTCGTACCCCTTTGCCTGAGACAGGCTTACCTTTCACAAACAGCTGCCATGCATGCTGATAAGTAATCGCAACCAGGACAGGCCACAGATTCAAGTGAAATTTTGAGCACCCTTAAATTGGTAAAGACCGGGGTACTAAAGACTTCAGCAGGGGGAATCTTTAGTCCGCCCAATCCAGAAGTACCTGAGAAAATGGGATTGAAGAGATATGGCCTGCCCAACTTGAACTAAGCTGCAAAAGCAGGGCTGGGGACCTTAAAACAACACCAAACTTACCCATAGATGACAGAAGAGACTGGGAATTGTTCAACCAAGTGCCTATGTGCAGACCTCTCTAGTCCTGCACCTAAACAAGGGTGCAGCTGGGTACGCACCTGAGAGAAGAGGATCTGGAGCGCGCCGAACAGGATTATCCAGGGGTTGTTGGAGATTTCGCAGGGGTTGCTGATGTCAGCGTGAAAGCAGTCGGAGCGACGAATGGCCCTGCAAAGAAACAATGAAAGTACTCAGGCAAGGTGCATACATGCGAAATCCTCAACGACGCGGCCATCTAGTGACAGCAGGTGTGCAAGACAGTCCAGCATGAGTCTTTTTGGCTATCTGTACAGTGCATCTGAAATGACATTCTGAGTCGCAGCAGGGTTGCACTCACGTGGCAGCAATCCCAGCAGTCACTGTGTAGCCGACGGAAGTCCCCACCATGTTGGCATCTGCACAGCGCCCGCATTGTTTCCTCAGCAACTGAAGCGTTTCAAGACACCCTTACCCCTCCAGCCACAATGATAAGGTTGGATACCTATTCACTCAATGCAGTCACAAGCCACAAAGGCAGCAGGACAGGGAAGGGGGCGCTCACATTGGACCGCTCCGCAAGCAATGTAGTATTTGCCACCTGCAAAGCAGCCAGCAGCACATGTCACACCAGGTATTTTCCACTCCTCTCATCTTGTTCCTCTCTTGTGGAACACACAGCAGCAGTTAAATGAGGAGGGTGCAGGTGCAAAGGGCAGGCTCACATCAGAAGAGCACCTGTGATTTGGTTAAGCAGCGTCAAGCAGTACTTTTCCTCTTGCATATAAGAAAAGACCTCTAACACTGGATGTTATATGTTGTTGCTTGGCAGTTCAGATGTACGCACTGGGTGCACAGCTTGAGGACAGTCAGCGGGAGCGGCTGGCAATCGCTCTGATAGCCACACCCGCTGACTGTCCTCAAGCTGTGCACCAGTGCGCACATCTGAACTGCCAAGCTGGCCACCCATGGCACAATTGCACCAGATGGGTTG